>JACLAB010001086.1_pt1 | contig 58090 bp, 81 predicted proteins | sample 8027921 | NCBI WGS metagenome assembly JACLAB01 (sample SAMN15725117, study PRJNA655200) | protist metagenome | isolation source: fluorescence activated cell sorting (FACS) single amplified genomes of... | place: USA: West Boothbay Harbor, Gulf of Maine | collected 2000-07-19 | reverse complement strand
CAATTACCAATAACATATGATGTAGCAGAAGAATCTAAAGACGCAGTAATGAGTTATGGTGATATAGAGTTTACCGAAGCAGTTTCATTAAGCGACAGTACTGAGATATCCAATAACTTTGCACAATTTTACAATAAAAGCCATTTAACATTAGTTACAGAAACATTATTAGGTAATATGAATAATAGTTATAACGACTGTAGTTCACGAATACCTAATCATAATAATTGTGTGGCATTAATGGAATATGATATAGTTTCGCACAGAATGATATGTCCTATTTGTGAGAGTCAGAAAGTAAATGTACCTGAGTGGGTTAAATATTTCCATGTTGGCTTTATTACTGAAAAAACATTCAGACAATTGTCTACATAGTCAATTAAATCAAATGTTTTTTTCGTTATTTGTTTCATGATAATATAAAATATATACTGCGCCTAAACAGTCCTGCCTCTACAGGCAAGCCACTGCTGTGTGTAATGTTAGTGCAATCAGTACAAATATAACCTGAGTTAGGTATAAATGGTACATTAATTACATAGTCTCTAAATCCGTTATTGGCATCTCTATAAAATCTGGTGCCGGCACTCTGTTGGCAAGAACTTGGTAAGTATACTTGCATTGCACCACCGTAATCTGTAAAGTCGAAGGTGTCTTTATGTATACCCAGTTCATATCCTTCAGCATCTTCCCATAACACTGGCGAAATAATACTAAACTCTGAACCCATTAGCTCATTAATTTTATTTAATAATGCATTATTAAACTGTGTAAACTTTAATACAGGACTGAAGTCTGTAATTTGTTTCCTGCCTAGCTCTTTTTGTGCAGGCATATCTATTATTTTGCATTTATCGTATGCTTCTGCTAATAGTTTTAAATCATTTGATGTAAACATGTCTTTTATTAATGCTATTTTTGTGTGTTTATATTGATCAACAGGCATTATTTGTGCATTATTAAATGTATTATTAAGATTGCTAGTACTGAGCTCAGTGATCATATGTTATACTTTAAATAATCGTGATAGTCTGCCCATGTAAGGCGTGGTATTTGTTTTAAATTAAATATTAATTGTTGATTATGTTGTAGTGTAGGTATCATTCGTTGCCATAAATCCTGCCTTTCCTGAGTATTTAATTTAGATAAGTCTTTTAATACATCAATTACTGCGTTTATTCTGTCTACAGGATCTCTGATTGCATCATAACTTTCGTCCCAGAACTCTGAGTATGTTTTAAATCCTAGACGTTGCATTACTTTTGTGGTGCCATGCTCTGCTACCCAGATAACAGGATGTCCGTTTGCTATAGTCCTGAATGTTTTCTCAGTAATAAATCCTTCTTCGTAGTAAAAGTACCAGTTGTTATTAATCCAGTCCTCAGGAATGTTTTCTGGCGTTCCTCCACCTGTTTCTGCAACCACGCTCACTAAACTATCATCTAGTATAGGTGCATACTGATTGTCATGCTTCTTGACGTCATCATAATACTGATGTCTGTTTACTGATTCGTATATCCATTCTGCCGCAGTTTGATCTGCTGGTTTATCTAATATCAACGGTAACTCTGCAAACAAATTGTCCGGCATCATACCTATCAGGTCAGCATAACCTACTTCATTAAAACTACAAAGTCCATGCTGTAACATATTGCTATCTCTTAATGCATGATATAAATGCATTCTGTTTCTGCGTGGCACTCTGTTTAATGTATTAAATGTTTTACCTAACTGTTTAGGTTGTGCAGGGTCACAGTAATCGAACTCCATTTCCTCACCCCAGGTATCAAATACTTCTCCTTCACCTATGCTATCTCCATTGTATATATTTGGAGCATAACACCAAAGCATCTGCATGTGAGCTTCTAAATTAAACATAGGTCTTCTGTTACCTTTTGCTCTGTGCCATTTCTGATAAAGCCAAAAGATCTTCCAGTTACCTGTGATAATTGTTACGTTAGTAGGAGTTATTCCGTATTGTTCTGCTAATCTATGAGCACTTCCAAACCACCAATCATTATCAATTAGTAGCATATTGGCTTCAAACGGATGATTGAATACCAATTGAGTAGTTGTAAAGTCTATATTATTTGCTCTACATTCCTCTAATAAAGGTTGGAAGTAGTACACAAAATCTTCACAATCTCCTTCAGGCAATGGAATGCCAGTCATGTTTATGTGTAATAATATTCTGTCTGTTTCTATATCAAATGACTCTTCAGGTAAGCCTGAACTTGTCATTAGTAATTGTTTTAACTCTTCTGGTGCCATTTAGTTTTGCCAAATCCTTGTCTGCGTCTGAAGTATAACCACTCCAAATATTGTTCGTCACTATTCCATTGTTTTTCTATATCTACTTCCCATTTATAATGAGCTGGTGTTAGTTCTGCATCAGCATCATTAATAAAGTCTAAATAATTCCATTTTGCTTCAAACTGTTTTGGGTATGTGTCTGTTAAGTTACTTACAAATGCCTTTTGTGTTTCAAACAAACCACTACGTTTGTCTCTGGTATCAAATGTATTGCCTATAAACTCCATTACTGCGTCATAGTTTCTGTGGAAGTCCTGGTTAGCATACCAAAATAATGTATGTCCGTATGCACCGTCTGTCATTTTACCTGTTGTCATATATGTATCAAGTATTTGTCTGGTTTCGTTATACTTGTTACCTACTATGCCTGTGTCGTTTTGTATTGCTTCAAACAATTGGTCATAACTTTCTTTGTATGTTTGTTTGCCTTGCTTATCCCATACTCTGGTTATTACCTGAGCCCAACCTCCACAATGGAAGTTAATAATCATCCAGGCATACATCCAGTTATCTAAAAATTCATCATAAGGCATTGTGTTAGTTGCTTTGACTATCTCTGTGATCTCTGATATATGTTGGTCATGATCTGGTTCACGATCTCCTGCAACATAGTCAGGTAGTTCAATTGTTTTAAATCCGTATTCGTTTTTGTGTTCTGGTAAATTACTTGTGGCATTTTCCAACACCTGATGGAACCATATTTCTATACTGTTATGCTGTCCTATATCCAGTACACCAGCCAAGCCCTGACGCCACGTGTCTGTTGTTTCTAATGGCAATGGTAGTATTAGTTCTGTATAACTTCCTATACCTTCACGGTTGAGCAAGTCCATCATATCTCCTAAGTGACTGCTTTCCATGTTCTTTCGTTTAATTACTTTTAGTACATCATCGTCCATGCTTTGCACTGATAACGTCATGCCTCTGTTAAATCCATTACTGATAAACTTCTTGACTATCTCTATGACGTTTTGCTTTGCGTTCTTATGCCAGTTAGCATTAACAGTAGCAGGAAATCCTGTGCGTTTTTGTACATCTAATATGTAATCAGTTATAGGCATGTCTCTGTCAGGGAATATACCAAAGTTTGCATCAGCCATAAAGATGTATTCTATTTTGTTTATACCTAACCATTCTATTTCCTGGTATACCTTCTCCATAGGAAACTTTTTAACTTTGGCATAAGTTAAACTACCCCAATCACAAAATGTGCAACTAAACGGACAACCTCTGTTGGTTTCCAATGTAGTACTCCATTTTATATCAGGATTGTCTGCTATTATTTTATCAAATACTCCAGTAAGATAAGGACTAGGTATGTCTAAGTCCTCAACTCTGTTTGCTGAGTAAAGTTTTCGTGTATTACCTTGTTCAAAGTCTGTTAGGTATTCGTGTACACTTAACTCTCCTTCTGAGATAATAAATGTATCAACGTAAGGTAATTGATCTATCTGCTCTGCGTTTCTAAACTCTGTCACTTGCGGACCGCCGAAAACTATTTTTACATCTGGTGACTTTTCTTTGAGCAGTTTGGCTAATGCCTTGTTGTATTCCCAATTCCACATATAGCAACTAAACAATACAATATCATCCTGTGCCATATCATCACTAGCCCATTCTATTTTCTCTCTGCGGAATACAAGTTTGTTGAGTTCAAGTTTGTCTTTAAACTCAGGAGATTGTGCAGAAAAACTATAGACACAACCAACAGAGTATGGTAGCCAATAGCCACTAAATGCTGATCCTCCTTGACGGAAGTTGGGTTGTACTAGGCTTAATTTCATAGTACTATTTACACGAAAGGCCCACCTAAGTGAGCCTTTAATGATTCTAAACTTATGATTTACGCTTCTTCGTCGTCATCACCGCTATCGTCATTCTCTGCTTTAATTATTGCTTTTGCTAGTTTAATGAAAGAGGCAATCATTTTATCTTTTGTCTCTCTGGCATCTAATTTAATGCCCCATTCGTTCCTAGCAAGATCGTCAATTTCCTTTTTAGTTTTAGCAGAAAGTTGTGCCTTGGTAGGCGCCTTTCTTACTTCAACTACAGGTGCAGGTTTTGGTGCTGGTGCTTTCTTAACAGGCGCCGGTGCTGGTGCACTTTTGTCTGATTTTAAGAAAAAGTTGTATACAACAAATCCTACTATCACGATTCCAATAACTATACCAATTGAATTATCCATGGTTATTCTCCTTTAAATAGTTTATCGTCTAAATTATGTAATGCACTATAAAGTTCATTACCCCTTACAGGATGGTCGAAGTTTACAGGATTTACTCTTTTATAACCTGTAGACCTTATTCTCGCCTTGACTTTTTCTACTATTGCTAAATCATCTTTACTAGGCTGTATACCAGTCTCTAATTCAGATAATAAACCAAATAGCACTAAGTCAAATTGCAAATAACTAAACCCAAACTGAGCCTCATCACCTGCATCCACACCTAATCCATCCGTTGGTGTTGCCGAAATAATACTTGTTGGTACTTCCATGATCTCTGCCAAGGCAGGGACTTCCCAACTTTTGCTTAGTGATTGAATAGGAGCAACATCTCCTACATCACCATGCAAAGTCCAAAAACCGGCAGATAGTTCACTGAAGTTATCAGTACTTCCTACTATGCCGTTTAATTTGTTTGCTAAATTGTAAAGGGTAAGCATTCTAAGTCTGGCTCTAATATTACCACGTCTAACTTTAATTGCTTTGCTTTCTTTTTTACCTGAAAGCTCTTTGTCTGATTTGTTTTGTTTGCAGTAGAAGTCATACATATCAGATAAATCAACTTGTATATGATCTATCTCTAATGCTTCACAGGCCTCTACTCCTCTGTCTGTTTCTGTTTCGTTCTGATGTATTGGTAATGTTACTCCGGTAACAGTCCAACCTGCTTCTTTAAATAGTGCGGCAGTTAAGGCACTATCTATTCCACCACTCATTCCTATAACAATATTGTCTATGTTATAATTGTCTCGATAGTCAATTAAACTTCTTACAAGACCATCTTTAAGTTGATCTCTATTGTCTTCGTATATGTTTATTCTGATTTGTTCCTGAAGTAAGGATTCAAACCAAGGACTAAGTTCAGGTGTAACACCGTTCCTAGTATTAAATTCTAAAATCTTATCTCTTAATTCCATAGTACTATTTATTAAGTAGTGTTTTAATGATTGTGAATTTATGAGCCATTAAAATGTTAAATGTAGTATTAGCACATACGTCATTAGATGTAGGAACTGGTCTGTTCCGTGTATCATCCAGTATGCATGGTCTTCTGGTGTGTAATCTCTTGACTTCCATATATTAGTTTTAACATAATCTATGTGATAATGTACTACAGAGTCTAACAAACCCATCAGCAATGCCCACCAAAAGTTTATACCTAAAAAGTTTAATACCATCAGAGTTAATATTCCGTGCCAGCCTGAATGAGCTAAACCGCCAAATGCACCATAAGTACCTTTGCCTCTCATCATCCAACTGTATTGCGTGTAGTAATCTGCAACCATGTGTTTTGTTAATAAACCTATTATTAAGGGAATTGCGTCGTGAAACATTGTATTTCCTAGTAGTTGTTGGTCCAGATAAGTGTGTTACTTACTTCTTCTATGTTAGATGAGTTCCTGGTATCTAATCCTATTGCTAGATCCTCAGAGTATTCTTTTTCAAGGTAGTACATCCATGCCTTGCCTTGTGATGTCTGTGTTACTTCTCTGTTATAAAAGTTAGGATAGCCTTCTATTTTATCAAGTTCTCCCATAACTTCTTCGTCTACTTGCCAAACCTCTCCCTGTATATGTTTTTCGCCATTTTTAGTAACACCAGGAAAAGATCCTAAGTCTATCATATTATAATCTGGGTATAGTGTTTTTGCTTTGCCAACAATAGTTGCACCCTCAAATTGGTTTAGGCCTCTGACTGCTCCGCCACTTTTAAGTGACCCATATACAAAAACTTTATCTAATCTATCCATTAACCTTCTCTTCTAAATCTTTTATTCTGGCACTCATTGTACTTAAAAGTCTGCTAGTATCAGCATCTAGTACCTTTGCCTGACTGGCAATAGACATTGCTGATAGCTCGTCTATCTTGTCATTAAGCTCAGCAATAATTCTGTTTTTATCGTTTATAACCTCTAGCAATTCTGCCTTAGTCATTTGTGTTGTACTTTTTACGCTCATATTTTTAACCTTTCCACATATTATACATTATTAATTCTATTTGTCAAGTATTTTTGCAACATTTCCTCGTGCCACAAAAGTTTTTCGGAAAGCATACCCACTACTACTGTTTGGTGCGTCTGCACTATGCGGCATACTTCCGTCTACTATTATTAATCTATTTGGTTTGTACTCTATCTCTGCTATCTGATAGTTGTCTACAAGTTCTTGACTAAATCCTCTCAGTCCTTTGTCTAATGTATCTTTCTGATACACTCTGAAACTTCCGCCCCATTTACTATCCCATACTTTATTACAATGCCATAAGAATGTAATGTTCCTGGGTCTAAAACTATCTTTGTGTATTGTGCCTTGCAAGCCTTGTGTTTGTCCATTAATACCTGCGAAGTCAAACTGCTCAAATTCTATACCAAAGTCAGTACACATTTGTTCTATTATAGGCCTAGCAAACTCTACATAATCTCCGTTAGGCTTCATCCATTTCCTAAACAATCTCATTATCCAGGTAATCTCTGTGGTTTCACCATCAGAGTATGTAACGTCATTATCAAAACTCCATCTGTTCGTAACACTTAATACATTATCAAACTTGGTCCATAAATTTTTAGGGCACCAATCGTCTATAACATGTATTGCTTCTAATGGCAATGCATCTAATTTAAATGCCGTATCGTAATACTTAACTTGCATTTAGTTTACCTATTTCGTCTATTATTTTTATACTTGCTAACCTGTGTAATGCCCTGCCGCCATGTCCTAAGTCAGGAAAAAACTCAAAGTTAAAATATTTGTAACATGTTTTCCTTAACTCAACTAGTTCTGCCTTAAACTCCTCTGTTAAATTTAAGTGCTCTATTCTCTCGGTAGCCATCCAATCTATTGTATTTTCCATTGTACCTTTAATTGGACACATTTTGTCACTATCCCAAAAAGGATTATCAATTAAATTTGTGATTCTGTCTATAAGAAAATACAAATTTGAATACTCAGAACGGTCAATATGAGTAGGAAGACTTACTTGTCCACCAACTAATATAACTGGTATGCCTATACTGTTTAATTGTTTTAAAAAAATATCTGACGTTTTCTTACATCTATCTTCATAATAAACTTTTGAAAAATGAGATAATTGTATTACTTCCTCTTCTTCTATTTTGTCTAATATATCTCTTCCTGGATCAGTCCAAAAGCAAATTATTACATCAAAGTCTTTTTTAAAATTGTACATACCCACATTACTTGCTATGTAGTCTAACTGATATAGATTACTACCACCTGCTTTAGCAAAATTTACAATGTTTGCTTTGGGATATTCCTGCTGTAAGTAATAATATGTACCATTATGTGTATTCATATTCGTTTCACCAACAAAACTCCATTCACCCCATGCCCAACTGTCACCAAGTATTGCTATGTTTTTTACTTCCATTACAATATGTTTCTGTTAATAAACTGCCAACTCTCTTCAACATAGGTACTAGGCTTTTCAGTAAACTCTGTGCGAATATATCTGTTTATGATACCTTCAAACTGTATCATTATTAGCCTTGCTGTATTTTTATTATTTGTAAACAAAGCAAATTGTTGTTCTATATCTGTGAGTAAATTATTGACTAGAGTTTTTATCTCTTGCTCTGTGTGTAACATGCCTTCTCTATTAAGCATACGACAAAAGCCTGGATTAATATCCATGTACATTACTAAAAACACAAATAAATTTCTTACACGTTCTGTAGGATGTGTGTACTTGTACTTAACTTCATTTGTTTTGTCTACAATAGTTTGTTCTATATGTCTAAAGAGTTGTTCAAATATCTCTTGTTTGTTTTTATAATGTTTGTATAATGCTGACTCAGTAATGTCACATTTCTCTGCTATAATTTTAGTTGTTACAGATTGCATGTGAGGTTGTTCTAATGTATCTACTAATGCTTCTAGTATCATTAGTTTTCTATTTACTGCCTTCATTTAATCCTATTCCAAAGTCTTTCATGTATAAAATACATAAACATTTTTATAAACATGTCTGCACCGCCTATAATCATTGCCGCTTCTTTAACTGCATGATTAGGCCACTCAGGATGTATCATTCCTATGGTATAATAAGACACAATCATTGTGATAAAAACTGCAATGATACGCCATGTTATTGTTTTTGCTATACTTCTGTTGATGCTGTCTGCCATAATCTTCTCGTTGCGTCGTATAATACGACTATAGTTAATCCACTTACTAGGAATCTAATATCAAATACTAATGCTTCTGGACTAAAGGGAGGGTACCATTGTCCTGCGTTTGCCATAACATGCCACACTAACCAACTAGCCAGGAGTGATGTATACATTCTTCCTGCTAACAGTTTACTTATAAAAGGCGCCAATGCTAATGCCGAATATGTCATTAACATACTGTTATGGAATCCTATAAACAAATCACTCACAAACATTACTCCAAGTGGCAGTAAGAATACTAAATTGTTTTTAGATAGGTAAGGTGTGAGTATTGCTAATCCTAATAAGGGTTCGCTATTGGCTGGCAATGGTAGTAGTCTACTTAATACCAAAGCACCAAATAATATTATACCTGCTTTAATTGTTTCGTTCATTTTCTATATTATAGACTCTTTTCCTTAAACTTGTACTACTAAAACTATGGTCTCTGCCATTATATATTAGTTTTATTCCTCTGTCCTTACAAATTTGTTTGCCTGTGAAGTCCTTGCCTTTATATTCCTCGCCCATAACTTTTACATTGATAGGCAATGTTAGTAATAAATCCTCTAAGTCTGCTTCTGTGTTATAAATTACAATCTCATCTACATATTTAATTGCTGATAATTGTATCTGTCGTTCTACAATACTTTGTATTGGTGCATTTTTATGATCTCTATCTAGTGTGGGGTCTATTTGTAACCCAACTATTAAATAGTCACAATGCCGTTTTGCTTCTTCCAGCATAACAACATGACCTGCATGTAACAGATCAAAAGTAGATGCAGTAAATCCTATGTTACCACAGTCTTTATAGTCTAGTTTCATTATATTGCCTGTGCTAATAAGTATATGCAAATAGCCATACTACATAACAAAAACAAGAATACCCATGCAATATGAAACTTTTTTGTTATAAGTCTATTCCACCAATCCTTCATTTGTATCTCTTATAATAGGCAAACTGTTTGTGCTTCTCTCATGATCACCTGCAGTTATATGACAATTTAAAAAAGGAGTTTTATCTATAACTCTCCTGATTTCTTTATCTAACTTATTACCATAGTTCATATACTCATTAGAGTACGGAATTTCAACAGTAATTGTTGCTCGTATTGTTTTTTTCAATGCCTTGGCCTATTGTTCTTATCATTATAATAAATGAATACTAAAAACATACATACTAAAGCAATTATTGTCCAATCAACCATTTGTGAAGTTTATAGTATCCTCAATTTCATTTGTGCTACTATTTACCACTAATCCAAATAATGCACCGCCCTTTCCGGCACCAGCATCTAACCAAACAGTTGTTCCACCCATGTCATTTGTATGAACAGTAGGCTCTATTTGAAAGTTATCAAAGTCTGGTTGTCCTTCTAATGGGGCAGGGTCGTGCCCTACAACTAATGTCACATTACCAGGCACACTATCTTTCCAGTCATAAGTCCTATAAGGATAGTCTTGATCGTTATGTCTAAAGGTTTTCTTATAGTCTGCTTCACCAAACATCATTGTGTTAAACATCTTTTTAGTTACTGTGTCTGTTTTTTCGGCTTCCCAGAAGTCCTTATGCATTCCGCCATGTGTAACGTATATGTTTTCGTTTATTTTGACATACTCTTTGCAATGATCTTCAACCATGTGCCTGAAATCTGCCTCAAACTGGCTGTTCTGTTCCATTTGATTTAGTGTTGCTACATTAGGAGGTCCTAATATTACGTCAGCACCATTAAGAGCTCTAATAATCTTGTGTTCATGGTTGCCTTTTATAATACTTGCTTTGCCTGAGTCCAGTAACTTGTTTAGTTCGCTCACACATTTGGCGCCGTCTTGCTTACCGTCCACAATGTCTCCCACACTTACTAAATGTAAGTCATTGGAAAGAGCAAAATTAATCGCTCTTTCTAGTGGTGGATAGTCGGCATGTACGTCGCCAATGATGAGATATTGCATCGACTATTTATTTAAGTCTGCTTGAGACACAACTTCAAACCCTAGTTTTTCAAACATAGTTTGAACAACATTATCTCTAAAACGTTTAGCAGAGTACCTGTTATCAAATATATTAATAACATTGTACGGTGTGTCTTTATAACTGTTATGTGTTAAAGTCATTCCGTCTTCTGATAATACGCAATTAGATTCAGTACTATGCCTGCTTTGAATTGCTACTTTTTTGCCATTTGTTCTATAGGTAACGGCGAATCCTTCTTTTATTTTGGATATGTTTAACATAATCCCTCCATTTTATATCCGAAGCATTATTGCTAAGTGATAATACTATTATACACGATTTTGTTTTCCTGTCAAGCCATTATGTATGTTTTTTATTATCTTATAGTATGTAATCTGGAATGTAATAAAAAGATAAATACATACTGTAAAACGTCATATCTAGGGAGATTTGAATAATGGCACAAGTTAAAAACTACGGTCTTATTGGTGTAGGAACAGAATTACAATTAGGTAAGCAAGGTCCTAAACTAAAAGGTAATTCAGATACAGACACATTTTCAGTAACTACAGAGGGTGGAAGTACCCTTACAACTATGGAAGGGGCAAATGCCACAACGGCTACCCAGTTTGTTACTAAAGCACAGATGGATGCTAGTGCATCAGGCTCTTCCGGAGCAGAATTACTGCTTGGGGCGGCAACTGACAGTAGTTACACTGATGGTGCGTTACAAACCCTAACTACTACAACAAAGATTTCAGATGGTATTGACTTTCTTAACGAAGCATTAGAGAATGTTCGTAATGATACGTTTGTTAAGAGTGTTGACTTTACAACTAACGTTGCATCAGGTGGTAATCCATTAAGTGTTACACTAACAACAAGTGTTGTTGGTAATGCTAATAGATATACAATTGACTGGGGCGATGGCAGTTCAACAACTGCTACATCAGATAGTACTCCAAGTCATACATATACTGACAACAGTAATTCACCTTATACTGTGGCTGTAACAGCCTTTAACAACAGTGGTTCAGGTGAAGGTAGTACAACAACTACAACAAAAACAAGTTTTATAACACTATACACCGCGACACCAGTTGCAGACTTTGAACTGTATGCTGTAAGCTCAGGTGGTAGTGCATTAACTGGCAACAACAGAGAAATTGATGCTGGTGAAACAGTTTATTTAGAAAACGATACAACCAATTCAAGTAGTGCAACATGTACTTACACAGTTAATTGGGGTGATGGTTCAAGTACAGAAAATGTGGCATCAGGTGCCGCAGGTGATGTTGGTGGTGGCAGATTAAGTCATACATACGCAAGTGATAGTGGTGGCTCAACCAGAACTATTACTTTAGTGCAGACTGCTCACAGTACTGCAGACCCAGGTGAACTTAACAGCACCGCAACCGATATATTAAAAGTTTATAACCCAAGTATTGCGGCACCAAGTGGATTAAGTAGTAAAACAATCTCATTTGGTGAAAGTAGTTCAGGTTCAAGTCCTAGACTAGCACACGGATATACTGATAACAGCACAGAAGATAGTGTAGCAGTTGGTTCAAGTGTAACAAGAATTACAGCCAGTAGTGCAGGTAGTACTACAGAGTCAAGCACAATGAGTAGTTTTGCATACAATGGTAATGCAGGCGACATTACAGCATACGTTGATGGTGTAGCCGCAGGTGCTATTACTACAACAGGTGGAAATGATGCAGGTAGTAATGGTAACTTAACAATAGTTTCCGAAAGCGACTACAACAGTTTAAGTACTGCAGGTAGCTCAACATCATTTAGTGCAAGTTTATACTCACCAAGTTTATATAAAGGATTTAAAGCCAAAGTTGCCGCAACTACAAGTGCATTAGCAATTGGCTCGCATAGTTTTAAACTAGGACATAGCACAACAGGTAACACTAACGTACTAAGTTTTGTTAAAGATGACGTAACAAGTAGTGCATCATTAGATGTAAGTGCCGCCACATTGGCACAGGCAAGTGCAGGTTCAGTAGCATACGAATCAGGTATTACTTACTATACAAACAATGCAACAGTAACCCTAGCAGGTGTTAAAGTATATGATTGGATAGGACAATGTTATAAAAACGATAGTGCTCCTTTTGATGTAGCAAGTGGTACAAACTTTGAAAGTACATCAGGTTCAGCAATTAGCACACAAGGATTTAGTTATGCTAACATAGATGGTGATACAACATTCTTAAACAGTGGTACACCAAAAGCAGACAGTGGTAAAGATAGCAGTAACAAATACACATTAGGCGACCTTACAGTTAATGTAAACGGTGGCGGTAATGCAGTAGAACAGATTAGAGCTAAACTAGATAATGTTAATGGTACAGGTTCATATACTGAAATTACTAATAAGAAAATACAAACTCTTAACAGTTCAACAGGTGTATATGAAACTATAGCAGTAGCAGACAGTTTAGGTGCTACACATGATGACGATGCAAAACGTATTACAGGATTTAGTGCCGCAGGAGACAATCCAAGTTTTAGTAGCTCAACTAACTATTATACAGGAAGTGTTTGGAGTGGTGCTGTAACAGTTGCAGGAACACAAGAAGCAATTACACGTTTTGGAACAATGTCACACTTTACAACAGATTTAAGTTCAGGTTATTTACCAGTAGGTCCAGACTTGAACACAGGCAGAAGTGGAGCTCAGTACTTTACTTTTGTATTTAGAAGAACGGCAATGGCTAACTTTACGATAAGATTATCAGGCAAAGTTAGTGGCTTCTTTATAGCCGCACCGGCAACTAACATTGATGACGCAAGTTCAATTAATGGTTGGTTAGATGCAGGTATTACATATAATGGAGCAGGAACACCAGGTGCTGATACAGGCAACGGTGGTAACGGATCAAATGGATGTGCGTTTACATCAGGAGACAGAATTATAGATGGCTCCACATACAGTAACGATACATTTGAACTAACACTAGGTGACCAGAATGGTACTAACTCGTTTGGTAACAACATTTTGGTTAGGATTAAACTAGAGTCAGGAGACTCTGTAACAGCATTGAGTATAGAATAATGGCAATATCAGATAGTCAAAAGGTTGATTTACTTTGGAAAAAGGTCGGTTTTGGTAAAGTTAAAACTGATTCCAATGATAACAAAAAAGCACCTAACGAAGCAATAAGTTCGGATTTTATTATTAAAGCAAACCAGATATGGACTAATGCTTCAACTATACCATCCACAATGCCTAGTTCTAGTGCATCACCAGTAACAGTTTATACTGATTCAACATCTAATACTGTAGAAACTACAGAAGATGGAACATCATCAGATAACAGAACATGGAAAACAGGTACTACTAATTGGATACCACCATCATTTGGTGCTACTTACCAGGTTAAAGTTTATGCAACTACAACAGGTTCAGGTAGTCCTCAAGGTGGAAGCCAGTTATTTGAAACAGGGTCTGGTAATGATGACCAATGGTACTTTGATTACTCATCAGGTGTGTTACACTTTATTGGTACTAATTTACCATCAGCAATAGGAACAGGAACAAGTAATGTTATATATGTTAGTGGTGCTAGGTATACAGGTACAACAGGTGTTGGAGATGCTAGTGCAAGTCAAACTTATATTAAGTCTAACTTAGCCGCAGTATATTCAGATAGCGATATTCAAACAGGTGACATTATAAAAGTTACTGCTGATACTGACGGAGAGTATGCAGTATACTTGGCAGACCAAGCCAACCCAACACAGTTAAGTCACTTAACATTAATTAGTACTAAAGACGGTGCTCAAACAGACTCTAATACACTAAGAGCAAACGTTACTTACAATGGTGGTAATGTTACTTTAGGTGATGTTAGTACAACATCTAGACCACAAGAAGTTGTTGTAGATGTTACTACAGCATTTGACGGTAGTTCAACTGTTAATGTTGGCGATGACAATGATAACGATAGGTTAATGACTAATGACTATATAGATTTAGGAACAGTTGGAACATATACTGTTACACCTAAGTTTGTTTATATGGATACTACAGACGCTAATAATACTATCAAGGCTTATGTTGTTGCTGGTACTAGTTCGCAGGGTGCGGCTAGTATAATGATTACTTATTCGTAAACTGTTTTAATATAAGTTCGCTTACTATACCTATATCATCTTGCTCGAGATCGTATAGCTCACTCATTCTATCCACAGCACTCTTAATGCTTATTAATGAATCTGACTTTGCTTCAGTTATATGTTTATAAACAAATCCACCCTGTTTAAACTCTGGCTCTGTTAATATTTCCTGTACTAATTTATTAAAGTCTTTCATACTGAGTGTTTGTAACCGTGAAATTCTTGTAATGCCTCATAAAATAATGGCTCACCTTTTGCTACGTTCTCTTGCCAGTTACCACTTGCTTCTGCACTAGCATCGTCTGATATGTATTTGTAGCAATGAAAGTCTCTGCCCATACTTGCACATATCTTAGCAAGTGCATAGGCTTCCATGTCCACAATATTAAACTTATTGCCATGCATTAAATGTTCAAACATATCTAATGCTGTAATGTCTGTAATAAATTGGTCTTGAGTCCTAACAGTTAAGCCATCATCACCAAAGTTTATTACACCTGATACTGCGACATCATCTCCAAATGTTATACCAGGACCATCACATAAGTCTCCGCAGTCTATGTCTCCTTGTAGGAATGTTGTACACTTATATAGTTTACCCATTTCAGTTTTGTATGCTCCACCACCTGTGCCATAGTTTATAACTCTTTTTATCTCAGGATGGTTAGTTAGGTATCTTGTTAAGGAGTATGAGGCATTTATTTTGCCTACTCCTGTAAACAAAACTACCTCAGGTAATGCTTCTGGAATCTCACTTGGTAATGCACATACAACTATGGTTTCGTTATCAGGTGCTCTAAGATGTGGTAAGATGTTTCCTTGTTTCATATTTTATACTCTAGTAATTGTTGTATGTGTTTAATGTCTTGCTCTTGTCTTATTGAGCACAATTCGTTTGCAAAATGTAACTCAACATTATTGTCTACTGCTAGTTTTAGTATTGTATACCTACGAAATGGATCGTCAGGCAATGAGTAAATACTACATAATACTATCGCATCAACATTATAACTGGTTATAAATTGTTCTAATGATGGGTACCAATCTAAAAATTCGTTCTCAAATTGGTAGTCGTTTATTTTAATGTTATTATTTCTACAGTATTCGTTAATAGTTGCTCTCTGCATTGGTAATGGGATACCTCCACTCCAAGAGTTATTCCAACCTGCGTAACTTATATATTCCTTTTCTGGGTCTATGGGTCTACTGTCTGGTAGCTCACCTATAAACCTAAAGTATCCGCCTGGTAATTTCCTATGGTACTCGCCGCCTTTGGGAAGTATTCTGCCATCCATACTCCATCTAGATATGTCTGTATCATTATTTACATTGCCATGTATATGATTTTGCTGGAATAAATGTGCTTGTCCTGGTTGTAACTCTACAGGAAAAGATCGATCTAAGGATTCGGATTGTAGTTTATCAAAATGCCATTGGTTTTGGTAACATTCGTTAGTGATGTGATCTGAATCTTCGCATGATAATATTTGCATGGAGTTTGTACCATAACAATTAGTTATAGGTGTCCATACTGTGAGTATACCTAAACCATTTCCTGTCCATTCATCCTTATGAAATTGCAGTAACCGTCCTGCCTTTGCTTGGTCTGGTATAACAATCCTTACTGTAAAGAATCGTTGTATCATATACTCGTCTGCATCTATACGAGAGGGAACAATAGAACTATAATAACTATCTATTCTGTTTATAAATTCTTCTGTAGAGCAGAGCTTTTGTAATTGTGATCCAAGTAGAACTATCTCAGATGGTGTTAAAGATTTATGTACAGTCTCTAATGATTCTATTTGAGGGTAGATATTCCTTGCCTTTTCTAACCAAAATTTTGGCCAGTTATGCTCTTCAATATTATAATTTACGGTTTGGTTATCCCACATGCCTTTATTTATTCTAAAAATCTAAGTCTAAATCCAGTTCCTGATAGTTTCCTTTATGAGTATTAAAGTACTCATACCATTGTTCCTGACTCCATGACACATTTAAATTGTTTGTACCACCTAAACTATATTTGTCTCTATGTGTAAGTAAAAATGCTTTATTAACGTCTAGTAAATCTAACTTAGGTTGTCTAGATCTATCGCTATATAAAAAGTATTGGAAGTCCTGACCAAACTCACTCCATATATTTCCACCGCCTGGAACAATATTCATATTACTATGTTTACAAAAACGCTCTACGTTTTCTGCTCTGCTCCAAATAAATGCTCTGTAAAAACTTTGAGGGAATAGGTTCCAGCAATCGATTTGCATCTGATGTCCAAATGCTCTGCCTCTATGCTCTGGTTTTATATAAATGCCTCTGGGTCTAATATGCATATCACTAAGATTGTATATGCTTATGTAACCTACTACTTTATCGTTTACTACATACTCACAAGGGAAGTATATTATGTCCTTCCAATCAGAAGGATCATATTGGATTATTCCATAGGGATTATTAAAAATTGGTATTGTGTCAGGGTCTTCTGCATTCCATAAAGGTGCTATACCTTTTTGAAACTCCTGCCAAGGAATAATATTTAAACTATTCGTCACCTTGTAAGTACTCTAACATTGTATAAACATCAGATACTTCAAAAGGGTCTCCATCACCATTGTCACTAAGTCCTGGTTCTACAAACATTTGTTCAACAACACCATCGTTTATAATCATGCTGTATCTCCAACTCCTCATACCAAAACCAATGTTAGACTTATCTACTAAAAAGCCTAAACGTCTACTAAATTCACCTGCTCCATCTGGTACGGGTTTTACTTTAGTTACTTCCTGTGCTGACATCCAGGAGTTCATAACAAATGTATCGTTTACACTTAAACAATATACTTCATCCATTCCTAATTCTTTTAGTTTGTCGTATTCCATTTCGTATCCTGGCAAATGTGTGCTGGAACATGTTGGAGTAAATGCACCTGGTAGAGCAAATAATACTACACGTTTTCCGGTAAACATGTCCTCTGATGTGAGGTCATGCCATTCGAAACCCGGTGCCTCGTCTGTTTCTCGTCTAGTTTTAAACGTAACTTTTGGTACTGTAATATTAAATGCCATTTTATTTTTCCTACTTAGGTAATTTACCGTATGGGTTTTTGTATTTTAAATGCTTAGGTGTATCTTTAGCACTTCTTACACACCAATATAATGGTATAAAGTTTAATACTGGTACTACAAACATTAACTGCCACCAACCACTACGACCTCTGTCGTGTAATCTTCTTGCTGTTACTGATATGCTTTGAACAAAAGTTGCTACCATAAGCATGGCTACTAATACTCCACATTCGTTCATTTCACCAAATGGTTCCAGTATACTCCAAAATGTAAATCCTATTACATAGTTATCTACTAATCCTAGTAGTACTGCAATTATACTTATGTATAATGAGAAGAACCAAAATTCAGGTCTGTCTGACCTTCCGTCAAAATCTGTTGCTCTTGTGACCAACACCGTCTTCAAGTTATCCATGAAGTGTTTAATTATATTCATATATTTCCTTGTACTATCTGTACATTATTATTTCGCATATATTTATATGTATTTAAATAATACCCATCTGGTATTTGGCTTCGTCTGACACATGAATGTCTGGATTCCAGGGTGGGTCAAAGGTTAAATTTAATTTAATTAAGTTTACTCCTTCTGTGCTTCTTATCGCAAACTCTGATTCCATCATAATCATGTCACCAAATGGACAATTAGGTGCAGTTAATGTCATTAATACTTGCACATCGTTCTCCTCATTTACATCGATGTCATATACAAGACCTAAGTCAACAATATTAATACCTATCTCAGGGTCTATTACTCTGCGTAGGTTACTGCGTACTTTGTCTTCTAACTTAATTTCTGGATTGCTTTGCATAATGAATCTGATAATTTTTGCATGTCTTCTGTTGTATTATATATACCTGGGCTTACTCTTAATACGCCTTTGCCACCACTTACTTTGTTTACTATAGGATGAGCACATAGTTTACCCACTCTTAAAGCAATATTATCAAAGCCAACCAATGCACTTACATCACTAGGATGATATCCCTCACAAGTAAAACTGTATACATATCTTCCGTTCTGTCTGTAACTAGGATAAATTAATTTAAGTCCTTTAATGTTAAATATTTCTGTGTCGCTCATAGCAAAATCTATATTAGTAAAATGCTTTTCCATATCCTGATATCCTATATACATTAACCATTCTGCCGCAACACCTAGTCCTAAAATACCTGCTATGTTTGGCGTACCTACTTCATGTTTGCTAGGACCATCATAAAAGTTTACATTGCCATTAAAGTCATAGTGTGTCACTGATCCACCACCAAGCCTTACTGCCCTCATTTTTTCTAACGGCAGTCTGCTATACATAAATCCTATACCTGTTGGTCCATACATTTTATGTCCACTAAAGACTGCATGATCAACTGTACCAACATCAAACTTATGTGTACCTAATGTTTGGCAACCGTCTATTATAACTTTTATACCTTGTTCCTGTGCGGCTTTAGTTAATTTACTATAGTTTGTACAAATGCCTGTTACATTACTATGGCTATTAATACTTAACACACCGTTAGGATACTGACTAAACATCTCACATGCCTTATTAGTATCTACTGTTCCTCTTTCTGTGATTGGTAGTACAACTAACCTACCATTATCGATAGTTCTGCCTTGTGCTATCCAAGGTAATATATTTGCTGTATGTTCTGCCTCAGTAATTATAACAGTAGGAACATCTTTGTACCACTCTGCTATAATGTTTAAGCCTTCTGTAGCACCTGCCGTAAACATAATTTGTTCAGATTTTGCATTTATTAATTTAGCAACAGAGCATCTTGCTTCTTCTATATCTGCAGAAACTTCCTGACTAATTCTAAAGTCGCCTCGGTTTACATTACACCGTTTGTACTCGTAATACTCACTCATCTTATCAAGTACTCTCTGATGTGTTTGAGTACTTGCGGCACTATCTAAATAGACCAGTTCTGAGTTATTATTAAGAGTTGGAAACTCCTGTTTTACATTGTTAAAAAGCATTGCTTTAATGTCTCCTCTGCTATATTAGTTGTTATACCTCTACTCTCTAAGAAGTATAGTTGGTCCTTGTCTATATTACTCACCGTACAACCATGCGAACATGCAATTTCTTTGGTATTAATATCTAACTGTGGCTCTGTTATTGCTGTAGCAGTATTGCTAAGTAATAAATTTTTGTTTACAAGTTGAGCATCTGTATTTATTGCTTCCTTATCTACTGTTATAGAACCTAAGAAACTGCTGTGAGCGTTGTCATCTACAATGCTCCTAACGTCTACTCTGCTTGTACTGTTTGGTCCAATGTGATGTACATCTATTACATTGTTATTAATATAATCGCCGTATAAGTCTATCGCACCTGTTACAGTAGTTTTACAATCATTGTATACATCTATGTACATAAGGTCCTGAGTGTACTTACTGCCTTCGCTTTCTACGGTGTATTTAAATGTACTGCCAGGGAATTGTATTACGTTGGACTCTATGATATTTGCACCACTGTCCTTTTCATCAATACTAATAGACCTTTTTAAGGTTAATTCTGCATAGTCTCTTACAAGATATACAATTTTATATACTTTTAATCCGTCTTTATTAAAGAAGGTTTCGTCTATATTTACAGAACAGTTTTTTCCTATATCTATAACAACAGTTACACAATTAAGATCTTTGTCATTATAGTAGTCACTGTATGCTATTGTTGTTGCATCTTTGCTGTTATTAGAATATTTTAATCCTACTACACCTGTTGAGTGTGCAACAGCAAAATCAGATATCCTACCTGTGGGTTTAAAGTATGGTTGATACTTACCTAAATTACTACGGTTCTCAAATGGAGATAATAATTTGGGTTTACTCTCCATATTCCATCCTTTGTTTTGTGGAAATATGTCTTCTATTTGGCCGTCGTCTATAATTACGTCAAAGTCTTCCTCAAATTTTACAGGCAATGCCATGTTCCCGTCACCTACAAAATTCATATGATTAGTCAACGTTGCTACTTTCATATTTTTATACAGTCTATTGTATACAGGGTTGCCTACATCAAGTATGTTGTCTCTATTTACTTTAGCAATGTCGTGCATATCAGAGTTAGGATTTATGCACATACTATTCCTGAGCTCTAGCTCAAATAAGTTATGTAGGTCTCCTATGCTGTATTCTAAATTAGCCATTAAATCCGTTCTCTAAAATATCATATGCAACTTGTACGTCATCATATTGTTTTGCATAACCTTCTTTATTAAATACAGTTACAGTATCAGGATTAAGGTTAGTTATGAGCTCTGCATAATGGCTTATAATGATTAATGTTTTGCCTTCTTTATTTGCAAAGTCAGTTAGTTTGCGTGTTAGAACTTTAATAGCATCTATATCTAATCCACTATCAGGCTCATCTAATATTGCTGTTTGTGGATTTAACATCTCTAATTGTATAAGTTCGTTCTTCTTTTTCTCTCCGCCACTTGCTTGTACATTTAGTTGTTTCTTATCCCATTCATCTGACAATCCTAACTCTGCTGATAGTCCTTTAAACTTCTTTAAACTTGTTCCTAACTTGTCTGTTGTGCTTAAAGAGTTTAATGCCTGTCTCATAAACTGAAAGTTACTAAGACCTTCTATTGGTGTTGGACTTTGGAAACTCACAAACAAACCTGCCCTTGCACGTTCATATGTTTCCATTGCTAATAAGTCTTTACCATTAAACTCTACTGCACCTTCAGTTTCTAAATTAGGGGAGCCCATTAAGGCGTGAGCAAATGTACTCTTGCCTACTCCATTAGGTCCCATAATTATATGTACGCCTGGGCCATATTCCAGATGCATATCGTTTAATAGTGGATAATATCCATCTACCTTTATACTAAATTCTTGTGTTACTAACATTAGTGATTCCTTCCTCCGTCAAAGACACATACAAAATATAATCCGTAATGTCCTGTATTGTGTACCCTGTGAAACTCTCCGTCCTCAATGCAAATTACATCTCCTGCTTTTACATTAAATTTGTTATCGTCTACTTCCATCTTGCCTGTGCCGTCTACAAACATATAAACTTCTTCTTGTCCTTTATGATCATGGCCATTTGTTGACTGCCCTGCTCTTAAAAATGTACTACTTAATACTAATTTATTACCAAATGCATTATCTTTTAGTGTATATACATCAGTATCTTTTATTACTTCGCCACCAATATCTTTTATAGTAACTTGCTTCATCCTACTGCTCCTTCTAAAGTAACCTTTAATAGTTGATTTGCCTCTGCGGCAAACTCTAATGGTAACTTCTGAAAGACGTCTTTACAAAATCCGTTTACTACACAACTGACTGCGTCTTCTTCGTCTAATCCTCTGCTTTGTAAGTAGTACAAAGATTCTTCTGACAACTTGCCTGTACTTGCTTCGTGCTCTACTATACTGCTATTGTTAAATTGTTGTACTATTGGCAATGTTATTGCTCTACTATTATCCAGCATTAGGCTATCACATTGCGTATAGTTTCTGCTTTTAGTTGCATTCTTACCTATACGAACTTGTCCTCTATATGTATTACTGCTGTCTCCAAAACTAATGCCTTTGGATATAATTGTACTCTTAGTGTTCTTGCCTACGTGTAGCATCTTAGTGCCTGTGTCTGCTTGTTGTTTGCCTTTTGTTACAGCAACACTATAAAACTCGCCAACACTATTGTCGCCTTTTAGTATGCAACTAGGGTACTTCCAAGTAACAGCACTACCTGTCTCAACCTGTGTCCAACTTACTTTACTACTCTCACCTTTGCACATCGCTCTCTTTGTTACAAAGTTTAGTACGCCACCAACTCCATTCTCATCTCCTGGATACCAATTTTGTACTGTTGAGTATTTAATCTCTGCCCTATCATGTGTTATTAATTCTACCACAGCCGCATGTAATGTGTTCTCATCATATGCTGGAGCAGTACAACCTTCTAAGTAACTAACAAAACTATCCGCATCTGCTATAATAAGGGTTCTTTCGAACTGACCTGTATTACGAGCGTTGATGCGGAAGTATGTGTTCAATTCCATAGGACATCTTACGCCCTTAGGAATATAACAAAAGGTGCCGTCAGTAAAGACAGCACTATTTAGGCAAGCAAAGTAGTTATCCTTATAAGGGATAACACTACCTAAATACTCTTTTACGAGTTCGGGGTGTTCTTGAATGGCTTCTCCCATACTGCAAAATATGATGCCATGTTTTTTAAGTTCTTTCTGAAATGTTGTAGCAATACTTACACTATCAAATACTACGTCAACTGCTACTGTTGGTATTATGTTCTCATCTTTAGTTTCTATGCCTAGTAATGCATCACGTTCGTGTAACGGTACACCTAACTTTTCAAATGTCTCTAAAATTTCTGGAGGTATCTCATCCTTATTTCTGAACTTAGGTGCGGAGTAATAACTTAATGCTTGATAGTCTATAGGAGCATAATTAACTTCTGCCCAAACAGGTTCCTTAATCGTTTGTAAATGGTTCCATGCCTTTAGTCTAAACTCAGTGACCCACTCAGGTTCTTTTTTTAATGCACTAAGTCTTTTAACTATGTCCTCAGTAAGTCCAGGCTCAAAGTCTTCAGTGTCTGTAACTGTGTTAAAACCTGCTGTATATTTGTTATTGGCAAGTTTATCTAGATCTTTCAACTATTGTCTCCTGTATGGCTATCATTTTTTTTACTATTCTTAAACTGTTTGTTTGCTTTACGTTGCCATGACCTTTCTACTAATTTATCGAATCCTTTACTAATCCACTTTGCAATCATTTCCTGTAATTTGAATGTATATTTTAACACTACATCTTTTCCATTGTTGTTTTTAATGGATGGCCATGATGCCTAGATATCATTGTTACTTCCTGAACTTTTTGCTCTGCTATCTCTAAGTTATACGATCCTACTATTACTTTTCCTTTTTCGTGTATTTGAACTGTGAGGTCTTTTGCCTGCTCAATATTTTTATTAAACACTTCAATAATAAGTTTAATTACAAAATCCATAGGAGTAAAGTCATCATTTAAAATGATTACATTAAATCTATCTGGATATTTTAATTCCGTTTTTTGTATAGTTCTTGATTTTGCTTTTGCCATAGTAGTACCCTTTACAGTATTATACGGTCAAACAAAGTAAATGTCAAGTATTACTTTTGATGTTTAGGTAGTTTTGCTTCAATAAACATCTCATGCTTTCTTTTCGCAGGATTGTACTTTTTCATTTTAAGTTTCCTGTTCTCTTGAATGAGTGTTCTAGTTTTAACTGCCGTGTAATGATATGTGTGATGGTCTCTCGACTCACCTTCTGGTATCATATATACGATTACTTTCTTTTTATTACTTTTGCTTGCCATAATATTAAGTGGGGAGAGTATATTTCCCCTCTCCCCTATATTTATAACAAAGACTAACTGATTTTAATACTTTGTGGTTTAAGTGCGTCAGGAACATTTCTGAATAGTTCGACTTTTAGAAGACCGTCTTCTAGTTTTGCACTTTTAACTTCCACATACTCAGCAAGTTTAAAACTTCTTACAAAGTTTCGCTCAGCAATACCTTTATGTAAATACTCTACCTCGTCTTTTGCAGACTCGTCATCTAGTATTGTACCAGTAATAAGTAAGTTACCGTCTTCCAACTCAATGTCTATCTCGGACTTTTTAAATCCTGCAATAGCCAATGTGATTGAATACAGATCATCACCGTCTTTACTGATGTTGTATGGTGGATAGCCTTGTGAATTGTTAGAGGAATTCATTTGAGTTTCGAACTCATTGAATAGTCTATCAAATCCGATTGTGGCTCTATATAGTGGGTTTAGTGTATCAGAAGTGATACGAAATTGCTTGTTTACCATGATTATCTCCTTTTTAAAAAGCAAGTTAATTTATTTTACTAGTTCTTTTTAAACCCTTACGGCGAATAAAAAGATCGCGGGTTAGAGGACCATTCGTTAGTGTGTGTCCTGTTCCTCTATCCTACTTGGTATACTTCTTGGTTACTTTGAGTGTTGCCATTCTCAGTCCTTTGTTGGATACCCCAAACAAATAATGCCTAAGCACCATTCTAATCTGGAAGTCTTATATCCGAGCTGTACATGTAAACATGAGCTCTTTTGAAGATTTAAGTCTTCCTGTATTACCGAGTTGTTGCCAACCCCCTAATACATAATGTAGGTCTACTTCCTTGTTACCATTCGGTTTGTGTTTCTTACGATTCACTTACCTTGTGTATCATCTCCGTTGACTCTACATGCAATTTGGATTTGCAGTAGACTCCATTCTCTTACGATCCTTTTGCCCTTGCTCTTCTTTATTGCAAAGTTATTTATCTTTTCTATCAAAAAAACTGGTATTAAATGGATATTTTTATAATTTATACTTCTGAATACGGTAAACATCATCATCCTTTTCAATATCTCCCATATAATAAACTTTTTCTTCTTTATTATGAACTGTTTCTGCTGAAAGTGTAAATTTTCCTTTAACACCACCCTCCCAATCTCCGTTCTCGATATAAGTACTTACAGCAAAAAATCTATCACGTTCTTTATTATAAGCAAATAATAAATTGTACCCTGTCTTATTAGAACCACTATTCCAAGTAGATTTACCTTTTGTGGTTTTTACTTCTATAGTACTTACAATATTGTTATCTCTGTCCATAATATGAACATCGTAATGAGATTGATTTCTTCCTTGTGATGCTTTCTCCTCAAATCCCAAATCTGTAAAGGTTTTATTTAATTCGATACAAATGTAAGAACAAATTATATGATGTATTGTAGCAGAAATGTAATTGTCGTCAGTTTCGTCAAACCAATTGGAATCATATACTTCATTCTCACCCGCTAACATTTGTATTTGATCTAAATTAGATTTAATTTGTTTTGTAATGCTTTCAAAGTCTAATTCTTCTAATGCATCATCCATAAAATCCTGCCTGTGATAACTTTCTGATAGATTGGCTGCCACAAAGTCTTGCTTTTGCATTTGGGATAACTTTCTTACTGGATAATCTTTTTCTGGATTTTTTAAGTCATCAAAAAGGTCCAATCTGGGCTCTACAAAATAATCTTTGTTTTTATGAGTAAGTGTATATCCAAATCTAAGGCCTTCTATGTGGTCAAATGACTCGGGCCCTACACCTGCTTGTTTACAATGTTTTAATAAAACATTTCTGCTAACTTGATCTTTTGCTTTAAGTTGAGGATTAAAATTTACTTCCCTTGATGCTATAATTTCTCTTGCATAAAGATATCTACCAGCAGGTGTTGTTCCTACTCTTGTGTTTGATATAGCATGTTCATTTAAAACATCTTTATGCATTGGATCAATTTCACCCTCAGCAGGCATGTTCTCTGTTCTAGGCAGTCTAATAACTGGTACCTCTAACACACCTAACTTCCTGAGTTGCTCAATTCTGGTGTGGCCACTTATGATAATTTTTGAATCCTCATACATCGTAATTGCTTCTCGCAATCCTTGAGAGTTAATACTGTCTAATAAATCGTTTTTTTCTTCTACTACTGATTTTTCACTGTCAGTACGCCATACTTTATTTGCTGAATGTTCAATAACATCATCTATACTGACTACATCGTTACATGTACCAGTAAATTTGAGGCCTTTGCTGTCTCTTGTTTTTAAAATTGTCATAATTTAACCCTCCTTGTGTGTTGAAGGGTTAGCCAAATTATCGAGTATTTGGCGGTTATGCATAAATGTAGAAACATACTTAGAAAAATTAGATTTTGAAGGCATGGTTTTTATAGCACTTAACAATTTATAAGCATGATTAGGGTTTGCATAGTTTTTTGCAAAACGATAAGTTTGCATTGAAATTACTTGGTTAGATATTGACATATTATTTACTCCCGTTTATTAATATAAATTTAGTATAACACTTTTTTAAATATTGTCAAGCCTTTATTATTATTTTCTGCCTTTATTTAATGGAGGCAAATTACCATATTCTGTTACAAAATGATCCAGATATAGCATTTCCATATCTTTGTGTGATGTTCTCTCTACAAAATGTGCTTCGCCCATAATATCTACTTTAACTTTTGTAATCTTACATTTTTTAGCCCAAATGCTAACTGTACCTGTTCTTACATCTTCAAATAGAGCTTCACGTATTACTACATCAGTTGTGTCGCCATTCATATACCTGCCCAGTCTACTAAATGTACCTTTTTTCCATACTGGATTCTTCTTGTCACTGTTAGAGGTTTGTAGTAATAAAGGATTTCCTGACTCGCCACACTTCATTATATCATCGTTTTTAACAATAAAGTATAACCAACTTGTATGGTCATCGCCAACATATTTTCTGTTTACATTTTCATATGACCATTGGTCTTCTCTGTCAGGATGTATAATAACATCGCAAACCTTCTCAAATCCGTCTTGTGTATAGTTTTGTATTTTCATAATAGTATTATGATACAGATGTGTGTTTATGTCAACCCTTTAATACGTCTATTTTCAAACCATACTCGCACATAAGTCTTTCTGATAATTGCTACAGTTGTAAAAACTATGTTCTGCAATATAACCAATTGTACATTTTGTTCGTATGTGACGGCAACAATGCCTACCCAGTTTGCAAATGCAATTATACCAAATCCTATTGGTACGTTCATTGCAAATGCTAATGCTGTATCGCTTAATGATTCTTTAAATGCTTGTCTTTTACTTGCTTTAGCCATGTGTGAATTCCATTTTATGTGTGTCTAACTTAGTGTAAGGCTCATTGCCAAACGTTAATTTAAATAATGCATAAGTATCTCTGTCATCAAACTTTGCATCTACCTGCATAGTCAAACTGTAAGATACGTCTGCCCAGCTCTTCTCAAAATGTACTTCTGATTTATGTTCCTCAGCCCAATTAAAATAATTTGCTAGAGTGTTTTGTACTGCTTCGTCATATATCCAATCCCAATCAGAAGAATCATTAACGTTGCATTCTATAATCCTGTGTTTATACATTACGTCTTTTAAAGTACATCACAATACCATAGACACTTATAATAAACCAAAAGAACTCTATAACCAAACTTGCTAGGTTAGGTGTGTAAACTAAACTAACTGTAACAAGTATTGCTACAATTAAGTTATTAAAACTGTACCAAAAACCTTTGGGGTCTATTTTATCTAACTGTAACATAGCATAAGTTATTATTAATAATGCTACTCCTGTAAATCCAATTAAGTCTGGTATTGTAATCATTTTTTATCCTTGCGTTCCCACGCTCTTTGTAATCCGTTAGGCATGGGTGGCCCATCGTTTTTAATTTTATCTCTCTCCCATATAAGTCCATCTGGTCTTGCTCTATCAGGAAATTCGTCGTCATTATTTTCTTTCTTTCCAAATATTGCGTCGTAATTGTCTGCATATTTTTTATGGTCAGATTGTTTAGGAGCACTACCTTTTCCGCCATGCCATTTGCCATGCCCTTTTGGTATCTCTGTCATTGTATTAACTCTGCTAAATTCATTAGTACTGCTGTTCCTGTAATAGCACTACCTATCATAATTGCTTTATCGTTCCAGCAATGCCCTACATATATCCAAGCCATACTACTAAAGGCATAGGCTATTTTACCTGCTGTCATAAAGTCTGCACTCTGTAAAAACACTCCTGCGACTGCCAGTATAGTTGCTAACCATTTTATATAACTGTCAATGGTGCCTTCTGGTGTAACTGGTGTTAAGTCTTCAACCTGCACCTGTGCTTCTTCTAGTTCCTGTTTAAGTCTAGTACGCTCTGCATTTAACTCACGTGCAAGTTGTCCTGCCTTACTTGTAGTATCTAAACCTTTAACTTGTTCTTTAAATGACTTGTCCATTACATCACCATGAAGTATTCTGCTATTAATGTTCTAATAAACAGTACTATACCTGCACCATTTAAAAGTATCAATGCTCTATCTTTCCATAACAAGCCAACTACCATCCAGCCTGTTACACCTACTAAACTTAATATTGTGTCGTAAAACTGTAAGCCTTCTATACCTCTGATGCTCATGCTACTTAATATAAAACAACTTGCTACCCACTTAACATACCAACTAACGTCGTGTTTAGGTGTAGCACTTTTTTGTATACGACTACTGTTTGCTATTTCATCTGGATGAAATTCTTTATTTGCCATGATTTTGTTCATTCCTCTCTCTATCAAATTCTTCGTGAGTCCATACATGGAACTCTTTGTACTTCCTAAAGTGTGGTATCTTATCATATGTAACATAGTCTCTGTCACAATTACTACACCATTTTTCTATTGGATGTTTGCACTCTGGCATTTCCCATCCGTTCGGTAACATTATTCCAGTAAGGTCCATTAATGCTCCAAACTTATCCCAAACCAAACGCCTAGAAAAAATATAATAGGGCCTAGTATGAGTAAATCTACCATCCAATGTAATGCAATAGATAATGTTACAATTTCCTTCCAATGCAATTTGCAAACGTTTTTCCAATGATCTATCTTTTTATGCATCTAGTATCATCCTCGTCTCATCCTTGCAATGTCTATTGCCTGAGAAGTGCCTTTCATTACAGGTACTGCATTACTTTTGTGCATTGTAGCAATGCCAGTTATAAGATCGCCTGTGTACTTTATAGTTTCCTTCTTACCACAATTATGAGAACCTTTTGGGTCCATTGGCAATGAAGGATATTTTTTATTAAACTCATCTATCTGCTTTTGAGCATAAGACTTTTCTGGTGTGAATCTAGTCCTGTCTAGTCTTACTTCACGTTTAGGTGTCTTGCCATGACAGTAATCAATGTACTGCTGGACAGTATCACATCTCAAGTCGTGCATGTTGTTTTGCTTTGCCCACTTGTTATGCTTTCTCCAACGTACTTCATACTCAGCCATCTTGGCTTTAGTAATTTTAATCTTACGTTTTTTAGTGTTTATCGTAGAAAACCTGTTATCAAGATGCATAGTCATACATCTATTATAACAGGTAGTTCTAGTTTGTCAACTATATTAGGAATATAGATACAGGTATTAAGATGTAAAGTCCTCTTAAGAGCCAAATAACTCTGTTGAATTGTTTTTCGCCTTTTTCTGATATATCATACATATTATTCTTCTTTCTCAGTTAATTCTTTCCAAAATCTATTTACTTCATACTCTGTGGGATATGGAGGGTATCCTAATGGTAACCATTTATGACTATGTGGATCGCATTTATTAATGTCTAATTTTTCTAGTTCTTTATGACTTATATCTTTACCATCTTCAGGGTCACATTGACCAAATGGAAATGCGTATGCATAATCTTTAGATTCATTAAACCATTTTTTGTCGTGATAGGGCTGATTAAGGTCAAGCCATTCCTTATGATTCTCTGAACCAGACTGTAAACTTGAGAAGTGATACATATTATAAAGTCCAGCAACAAAAGTAGATATTTTGTCTGGACCTGCTACAACGTCTATATGTTCGTAATTAAGTAGTAAATTATGCGTCTTAGTTCCTACTTCTAACATTCTTCTCATAAGATCAGCATCATCAAAATGTGTTACTACATAATTTTCATCTACTAATAATTTATTTGATAACAGATAGTTTGGATTAAAACTAAAAAATTGTCCTAAATTGTAACAGCCGCCTAAGTTATCCGTTTGTGTGTCCCACATCTCTCTAGGCTCCATTGGCCAAAATGGTATATCGTTCTCTTTCCATTTCTCATCAAACAAGTCATCTAGACAACTTTTACTTATTATTTCTACATCTGCTTGTAGTAATACTGCTCTATCTAATTCTAAAATTTCTGCAACTCTGAATATCCAGTTATAACCTGCACTACTGCCTAAGTTATGCTCTGCACCATAATAATAAGAGCCTGTAAGTTTACACCACTCCTCCATTAAAGGCTGGTTGCCGTTATCTAAAACTATGAATTGATAGTCACTGTATACTTGGCCAAACATCCATGCTGGATAGAATTTATTCCAATCTTTTGCTTCTATATATGTGAGTACAAAGACTACTTTCTTATTTTTAAGATCCATAATCCTTTAACATTTTTGTAATTTCTAATGCGTGTTGTTCTTCCATGCCAATCTGTCCTCTGGCATACTCTTCCAACATTATACTTGCATCTTCAACTTCTGTTAAAAGCTCTTTGTATTTGTCAACTGCTCTTACTTCGTGTTCTAAACTCTCAGTTAGCACCTGATTTACATCATGATTATGTGACTCTTCTATATGTGCTATTTGCTGACTAGGATGTCCGCCAAAGCCTGTGATGTATTCGCCAGCCTGTAAGGCATGTTGTAAACTTTCTGTTGCTTGTTCTTGTAGAAATGCTACAATAGGAATCCTGTTGGGTCCGGTAATCATTAATGAACTGTGTGCGTATCTCACTACACCAGCCATCTCTAATTCTATAATATCATTTAGTATATCACATACTTTTAATGTATCAAGTTCTCTCATTCTATTCTCCGTCGTAGTACTCTAAACGTTCTATATCTTCTTCATTAGTTTCTTTACCATATTGTATCTCTATAATATGACAAGGTTCTGGCTTATCATTAATAATTTGATGCCAGTCTTTAACTTTAATATGAATAGACTCATCTGTTCTTAAGTTAATTGTATCGTATTCTTCTGGCTTGTCTGTATCTCTACCATGCTTTACAATGCATTGTCCTTTACTTACAAACCATATTTCATCTCTTTTAAAGTGGCGTTGATAACTGATGCCTTTACCAGGCTCAATTACTAACTCTTTAACTCTTACTGCTGAGTCCTGAAACAAGTCACTAAACTCGCCCCATACTCTGCGTTCTGTTGGGTACTGCCATTCCTTTAATATCCAACTACTGCTGTTGGCTTTGTTATCTCCACCAACACTAAATTCAAATGTGTAACCTTCAACTGCCATTTCGGGTATGTTATCTTTTCCTCTATCACCTCCGTTACAGAATACATAATCATTATCGTGTCCGAATGCGTCTCTGACTTGAATAAGTCCTTGGGTTACACTATTGTCTTTATCATCAACAGCATACACATTGTCCACCATGTCCATGCGTTGTACTATTAATGATCTTTCTTCGAAAGGCAAAAAGGGCCTGCCTTTCTTTCTGGTGAGCCATGCATCACTATTAACTAGCACAACTAATTTGTCGCCAAATGTTGCCGCTTGTTCTAGTAAGTTAATATGGCCTGAATGTAATGGATCAAATCCTCCACTAACTACAGATATCTTCATATTTAATTAGAGCCTCTGCCTCTTTTTCTTAAAACTTTTACTCTCTCTATTTGGTTCCAGGCTTTACGTTTTTCTCGTTTGCCTTTTAAATGTTTACTTCCCACTGGTGTAGGCGGCATCCACTCTCCCCTCATAATCATTAAATCTCTTGCTTTATTTTCTCTTTTAATTGCTTGATCTTTTTTACGCTTCTTGGCCGCAGATGGCTTCTCATAAAACTCACGTTTGGATAATTCCTTTTGGAAATCCATTCTCTCTAATACTTTCTTTAGTTTTCTTATTGCTCCGTTTACATCACCATTGTAAACTTCTATTGCACGACCGGCAAACTTATCCTTCTCTTTGTAATCACGAGCTTTTTTATCCTGCCTCGCCTTGTGATTAAAATCCTTCTTGGTGTTGTTATTTTTCCAGCTCATTTATTCCTCTGTATAATTTGTAATTGTTGTCTGTCTCTTCACGATCTGCAAATATCAATTTAGGTTCTTTTCCTTTATATGGATAGTTATCAAATCTAATGGCATTAACCCCATTAATATTGAACTCATTTACTCTAAACATTATGTTTATAAGACTATTCTCTACAAGGCTCTTTAATGCTCTAGCACCCATCTTGGATTGTATTGCTAATCTTGACACTTGGTCATAATATTCATCTGTAAATTCTAACTCTATCTCATCAAGTCTTAATAAAGACTGTACTTGCATTATAATACTATTTTTAACTTCTGTCAAGATGTTTCTTAATTGTGTTTGTGATAAATTTTCCAATGTTGCAATTACAGGCAGTCTACCTACTAGTTCAGGTATCATACCAAATTGTACAACATCTTCTGGATTAATTTGTTTAAGGATGTCTTGCTTGTCTTCATCTGTAAGTATTTTACTATTAAAACCTATTTTAGATTTACTTTTTAATCGTTTTTCTATGATATCTTCTATACCAACAAAAGCACCACCCAGTATAAAAAACACGTTTGAGGTATCAAATTCTATAAACTCCTCTCCGTATTTGGTTTTGGTGTTTGTGTTTGCTTTTATTTTACATTGTGTTCCTTCTATAAGTCTTAACAATGCTTGTTGTACACCTTCACCACTAACATCTCTTGTAGCCGTATTATTTTCTGACTTCCGGGCCTTTTTATCTACCTCATCTATAAACACTATACCTCGTTGTGCAAGTTCTACATCGTAGTCTGCTAAAGTAATTAATCGTTCTAATACTGTTTCAACATCTTCCCCAACATATCCTGCTTCAGTTAATGTTGTTGCATCTGCTATTGCAAATGGTACTTGTAATTTTTTTGCTAATGTTTTGGCTAACAGAGTTTTTCCTGTGCCAGTTGGACCTAATAGTAATATGTTTGATTTGTCTAATTCCACGTCTGTTATAACATTAGATATTCTTTTGTAATGGTTATAAGCATTTACTGATAGAATTTCTTTTGCACCATCTTGACCCATAATGTATATGTCTAAAAAGTCTTTGATGTCATTGGGTTTAGGTAGTTCTGAAAAGTTTAAGTTGTCGATATCAACAGAGGTATCTTGTGCTACTATACTGTAACTTAATTTGATACATTCATCACATATATAAACACCAGGTCCTGCAATTAGTTTTTCTACGTCGTCTCGTTTCTTACCACAAAAGTTACAGGTTAAGTTTTTGTCTTCGCTCATTTTTTACCTATATACTTCTTATTGGTGGGTTCTTTATCGACATCATTTTTAGGTAGTTGTACCGCCCAAAATCCTAATTTCCTTTTTACTTCTTCGTCTGACGATTTTTGTAACATTTCTAATATTTGTGCTTCTGATAAATCTTCTTTGTTTAATTCACTTATAGCCATTAAATGTGCGGCTACTTTAAGATCTCCTGATGCTGGTTTCTCAACCTCAACTGGTATCTCTTTCTCCACTTCAACAATTTTTTCTACTTGGACAACGTCCGGTTCTTTATTCTTGTATACTTCTAGTTCAGTTAATAATTGTTGTACCTGTGTATTTAATCTTTTTACAGTTTCAGTTGCCTCAACCGTGATCACTCTTTCTGGTCCAGGGACTTCCACTCTTCTTTCGGGTCCGGGGACCTCAACAATACGTTCTGGTCCTGGGACTTCTTTTTCAACATAGACAATCTTCTCGACCTCTGTTGGTTTCTCAACAATTTTTTCGACGACCTTTTCAATTTCAATCTCCTTTTCAACAATTACTTCTTTAATTACTTCAACCGGAACTTCAACTTCTTTTTCTATTACTACCTCTACTTCTTTTTCTATTATAACTTCTTTTGGTTTATCGTCAAGAGCCTTTAACGTTTTTTTGTATTTCTTTTCCAATAACGATAAGGCCTTTTGTATTTCCTTTAGTCTTTTTTTTTGGTTGGCATTTTCTGCCGTACTAGGAAGGTCTGGCATATTATCGCCATACAATTCTCTACTTTGTTCTTCAAAATCACTATCAAAATATTTGTTTGGGTCATCACTTGGTGGATTAGGTCCTGTGCTTTCTAAATTAATACCATACCTAAGTAAGGTTTGGTTGGCCGCAATTAGTAACATAATTGCTAAAGGATCAAATACAAATACAAATAACAGTATGAATATTCTAACTGCTTTGTCCATAACAGATTGGTCTGATGCTCCGTAAAGGAGTTCTGCTACATATTTGATTGGGCCAATTTCTCTTTCTAAGTCTCTGACTTTGCTTTCTGCTTCAAACTTTTCATCCTTTAGTATAGCAATGTCATTATAGATCACATCTATATCTGCATTAAAGCCATTTACTTTTTCTATATTCTCATCTTGTTGATTGGAACTAGTATTTCTAAGTCTGTTTATTTCTGCATTGGCACCGTTAATTGTGTCTTGTGCTTGTAGTCTATATGCATCTATATTATCTTGTTGCTTGTCTATGTCTGCTTTGATATCAGCACGTTGATCTTCTTGCTGAGTATATAAGTCGTTTGCCTGTGCTACATAATCTATTGTTTGTTTGGTGTCGCCTTGGAATATGCCGCCTTCTTCTGTGGTAATAACTTCAACACCTTTGTTTCTTAAATCGTTTACTGCTTTATCTAATACTGCTAATTGGTCTCTGAGTCGTTGTATTTGTCCATTAGCAAAGTCTATATCGCCTTGTACTCTTTCCCAAGCACCATCTCTGATTGTTTCCTGTTGCTCTATACTTTGGCTAACATCTACACTACCACCAACACTTAGTATTCTGTCTTCTATAATAGCGATCTTATTTTCTTGTCTAAGTATTAAACCGTCTACACGTTCTACTTCAGCAAAGGCTACAGCACCGTCACTAGATACATCAGATGCCGCCTTGGACAAGTAACCGTATATGCCTGCTGATGTTATTAACATTAAGATTACTACTGCGGTAGTCAGATAAGTCCTTAATAGTATGGAAGTTTCATTCCAATACCTATATAACCAACTTGCTGTTAATAATTTACCTACCTCAAGTGTACCAGCCATAATGGCTATACTTAAAGGCATACCGCCAAAGAAAATCATTAGTCCAGCGATACTGAACCAGGCGGCCACACCTGCAATAGCAAGTGCTGTAATTAATGTTAGTATACCAAATAGCATTGTACCACTATTTATCGTTAATTGGGTAGGGATTTAAAGAAAGTGAAGGGCAAGTAGATATCACTCTTGCCCCCATTCAAAACTATTCGTTCATCATTTTATCTTTCTTCGTTATTCTCAGATACCAGATTGGCCGTTGTTCGCGACGAATCTAATTTTCTGAGTGTCTGCAAGTTCGCATGTTGCACTATTGGCCTCATGTTCTCTTACAGTAACCTTTTGAACCCAGCATCTATTATTGCTGATATCTTTTACAATTTTATCTGCTTCGTCAAAGGCCTGTTCAGCAAATCTTTCACAACCCACAGCACCAACAACTCTTAAATCTATAAGATTTTTGTCTGCTAGTCCTTGGAATGTTTCAAACTCCGGGTCGTCACTTGCTAATAAGTAAGTATGGTCAAACATAAATTTTAACCATTCTTTAAGTTCTTTTAGACCGCCAAAGTCTACTGCCCAGTTACGATCATCTAAATCATCACAACCAAATGTAAACTCAAACTGCAAAGAGTAGCCATGTATTAAATTACAATGACTATCTGCTCTCCATTGTCTAAATGCACAACTGTGACCAGTTGCGTGGGTATATGTTTTACCTGAGTAAAATCTTTTTGTCATCACATTACCTCTATATGTACATTCTATTATACACTCTATTTAGGTAATGTCAATACATTTTTTACCGTTTTATGGTTACTTGTCAGCCTTTTCCATAATTGCAACTGCTTCGTCCATTTGCTCTTGTGTGACAAAACCTTCACGTAATAACTTATCTCTATTAACCATATGTTTGGCTTGTACTTCTTCTTTACTTCCACCAAAATATGCTACTGCATTTCCTGTTTCAATAAGTACATCAGTTGCTGGACGCCATGCATCTTTCTCTGCATCATAAACATCAAAGTCGCCTAGTATTCTACCAAACTTACCTTTCATGTCTTCACCGTCTTTGTTTACCTGTGTCTTTAAAGTAGGTGATTCACCTAACATGCTTTTAAGTTTTTCTTTTGCCGCTAAACCAAATAACTTTTCTACCTTGTCTGACGTTCTACTTTCAGGTGTATCAATACCCATTATACGGACTCTTTCGTCTTTTAACCAAACTCCAAACCCTAAGTCGATGTCTACATCAACCGTGTCGCCGTCTACTACTTTCACGACGTTACATTTATACTCATACATACTGTTACTCCTAATTGTGTGTATTATAACAGTATATATTTATCGTATCTTAGTCGTTACGTTTTTGGAATGTATGGTTTCCTATGATAGTTTTTGTGGGATATACAGTACTCCAACTGGGTGTTGAAACATTATGATTAAAGTAATGAGTAGAGCCTTGCGTTATGTCTCTGCTATAACCTTCCATGACCTGTATTGCTGTGGCAACACTATTTTCCCAATCTAATATATTGGGTTTAATTGCTTTGCCTGTTCTAGGTTGTGCTTTGTATCTTAATTGTGGATTGTCTGTTTTGCCGTCACAGTACCATGCAAACTGACACATATCTCTGATTGGTTTTTCGTTCCAAGTTTTTGCTTGTAACACTACACCACAAATTGTGTCAGGATATTTTTCGTGTGCGACTCTATTTTGCACTACATGGGCAACTGCTGATTTACCTTTCCAACTTTCGCCTCGTGCTTCATAATATATGTTTAACGACATACAATATGTTTGTTCTACCGCCACTTCATTTATTGCTATATCATTTGAGAGCATAATACTCATCATTAATGACTTAGCAGTCACGTATCCATATTCAAACATAGAAATCTCCTAATGCCTATATATTATAGCAAAATGCGTGTATTATGTCAAGTGTATTATTTTACAAGTTGTATACTTGAAGTTGCTTCTGTGAATACTTTTGCAATTTCTTCTACTGTTGGTAAGTATGCAACAACTGTACCTTTATTTATGCTGACCCTTTCTGGACTTGCACTCATTAACCAAGGTACTAATCCCATTTTGCCATCAGGATTTGCGGCAACAACACTAGCTCTTGAAACTATAAGTTCCTCATCAGTTTCGCTTTCAAATCTGCCGAGTATTTCTTCGCCATTCATCATTTTTATTGTTACTACATCATTTTTTTCTAGTGGTTTTGTTATTAACATCTGTTTTATCTGCCCTATTTTGTGATTTATAACTGTATTTAATCGTTATAAACTAGTTTAACTAGGTAATCTGGTAGGTTAAGTAATATCTGAGAACTACTTTAAGTTCTCAAAATGGAGGTTATATATGGATATTCTTAAAAGTGTTGGCGGATGGGCCAAACAATTAACAGAAGTCGGTATTAGTGTTATTGCTCTCGGCGTAGTGCTGGAGGTTCTATTCGGTGGAGCAGTTCCTTTCCTAGGAGATTTTCAGGTTGTTACAAACATCATGGCTATCTTGAATGGATTGAGTAACGAAGGCTTACTAGGTTTAGTAGGTGTTTGGATACTATATCACGTCTTTACTAAGAAGTAGACATACACGTCACAAGGAGCCCTGGACTAGTTCAGGGCTTTTTTTTGGCATTTTTGCCTTGTTTGAGCACGATTTTACAATACTTTGTTAAATAAATGTGTTGGGCAGAATAGATTTCAGTCTAACAGTAATAAAAAATTGGCTCCCTCGTAGTAAAGCCTAGAATAGCAGGAGAAACTGCAAATGACTGTTCCAACATTTGACGTGCAAGGTGGCCACCAAGCATTACGTTAATTAGGATAGTTGCTCTAATTTTTCCATTAGAGCGAACTTCCGAGGTGCATTCCTACTACCATGTAGGTGTATAATATGTGCTTGTTTTAAATCACAAGTATTCCATTCGTTTGAGTATGCTTTCCTTTGCTCCCAATTATCTAAAAACAATTGATGTCCTTGATATGCAACAGTTGGGTCTAATGTATTCTCTATTGTTCTGCCTTCCTGGTCCCATAACATTTTATTAAGTATAAATTGTTCAGTATTCCAACTATCAAAGTCCCAATTCTCTGCCATCTCTAAACCCATGTCCCAAATGTCTTGACTCATTGTACTAGGATAGTATCTTACATCAGCATTAAAGAAATGTTGGTGTTGTATATTGTAGTGATTAGGTTCAGTACTCTGCTTTGGGTCTGTGTAATTAAACATGCGGAAGTCATCATACTTACCAAAGAACTCTGTGGGTTTCATCATTATGTTATCAGGACCACAGTATAAAATATTACAATCGCCTTGTTTCCAAATCTCGTATATCTCAAAAAAATGATCTTTAAATACTTCCTGAATGTTCTCAACTTCCTTATTAAAAAAGACGAACTCCCAATCACCTTGTAAGTGTTTTTCAAAAGTACGCAGACTAATGTCATGCATTTTCATATACCAATCGTATAAGTCTCCTTCACTACTACGATCATCAAACCACATTGGAGATTTAATTTTGTATAGGCTTCTAATTAAATAATTTTTCATACTACAAACATTACCCTAGGAAAATATTGTACATATTGTGTGGACTTATTTTGTCTAACTTCTTCTACATTGGCTTTTATTTCATTAAAGAAGTTCCATGCTAAAGGTATAACAACTATGTGTTCATCTATATCTAAACTACTTTTATCTTTAATAGGTATGTTAGTGCCTGGTGTTAGTAACCCTTGTTTTAGTTCATTGTCGTCTACTATCCAATCCAACTGTATGTCATTTGCGTTTAGTACTGTCATGCCTTTAGCCGCCGCACCATATCCTACTACTGGTATTCCTTCTGCTTGACATCTAGTAACTAAGTCTTTTAATTTTCTTACTATGCTTTCAGCATTGATTCCAAATTGCTTATAAAACATTGAATTATGTCTGCCTTCTGTGCCTTCCTTCCTGATTGTTTCTGTTACTGAGCTTTTAACATCAGCACCTTCATGTTTAAGTACAAACACATAACTGTCTCCATGTATAGGAGTAATCTCTATGTCTGTAAGTACAAGCCCTGCTCGTTTGGCTAAAGTGTTCATACTGTTAGCACTAAAGAAACTTATGTGTTCGTGGTATGTGGTATCAAATTCGTTACGTTGATACATCTGACTTTGACTTGTTTGTATATATGCTGTACCATTTACAGTTAGTGCCTTTTTAACACCTTCTAAAAAGTCTAATGGGTTTGGAGTATGGGCACAAACATTCTGTGCTGTAATCACATCCATCTGAGGATAACTTATAGGCCAATATGCATTACGAACCATGTGTCCTTTTTCTAATGCTATATCAAATAAATTTTTAGCAGGGTCAACACCAAATGTTTTCCATCCTAGTTTTCTAAAACTGTCTAATTGTGTGCCGTCATTACATGCTATGTCTAAAATGTTACCATGTGTTATTTGTTCTCTGTCAGTTACAAATTGTGCGAACCAATCGCAATAGTCTCTGAGTGTTTGGCTTGTACCTGTTACATATAAGTAATGGTCAAACATTGCCTTAGGGTCTACACTTACTGGTAGTTGAGTATGATAGCAATCAGTACACAAATTTAAACCTAACCTAAACGACTCACCACCGCCTGTGCCGTCATGATAGTTGTTAGCAAGTGGCTGTTCAGCCAAGTCTAAAAATTGTTCTAAGTTAGAACCTCCACATGCTACACATTTATCAAGTGTAGTGTACGAGTTCTGCTCTGTGGTCTCTATTGCATTTTGCATATTGTGTTACCATCTCCTGTGTGATACTGTCTAATGTGTCTGTAAACTTAAAGTTAAATGTGTTCTCAAACTTTGTTGTACTGATACCAAAGTCGTATGTTTTGTTTTGTAACTTCTCATTGAAGATAACACTAGGCGGATCTTTATCTATAACAGGAACATTTGCATGTTTGCCTACTGCTGTGGCAATCTCTCCTGCTGTGTTTGTAAAACTTGCTGTATTGTATATGCCTCTGTTGGACATAATGTTGTCATCTATAATTGTATCTACTGCCCTGCATAAATCGTTTATGCCTAATATACTTCTGCGAGTGTCAGCATTAAATACATGTATCTCACCTTTCTGCATAGCAGTATTCACCATTGCATTAATCATTACATCTGTTCTAATACTTGGTGCTGGGCCATTTACTGTGCCAAACCTTAAACCATAATAGTCTAACGGACTTAGATGCATAATGTGATCTATGTGCAACTTGGTCATATCATAATAGTTAATAGGACTAAAGTTTACATTGTCCTCTGCTATCTCGGTCTCTGATGTATTACCATACACACTGGCACTACTGGCGTATATAAATTTTTGTGTTGTTAGTTTGTTAGTGAGGTTTACAAAGTTCCTTACATTGTTATTAAAACTACTTTGTAAGTCTGTGTCACACATTTTAACACTACTGTGACCTGCTGTGAGTATCACAACATTAAACTGTTCTAAAAACTTTGGTGTTACGTCATTGTAGTCCATATTAATAGTATGGGCATAAGAATGATTACCAAACCATTCTAAATCTACATTAGTAATCTCATGCTTATCAGCAAGATGTTTACCGATTGCTGAGCCTACATAGCCACAGCCACCAATTATTAAAACCTTCATACTGCTATTTACCAGATTGTTTTTTAAGATTGTTCAAGTTCTGAACACCTGTTTATGAGTATTAAAGTTAGGTATAACAATTTGGTTTTGCCAATTATATATTCTGCTGTAAGGTACTTGAATAGGAAAGTCTTCTAAACAATATACATTGCCTGGAAACTTTTTAAATGATTTGTTCATAAAATTGTAGTTGTCTATAAGTTCCTGACAATATTTGTCTGCTACTTCTTGAGTAATGTTTATATCATATCGTTTTAGCTCACCATAATGATGATCATGATCGCCTGCCATATTCCATGCTATCCAACCTCTAGCCTGTGCCTCAAAGTCTCGTCGGTATAAGTACACTATCTCATCACATTCGCCCAGTATGTCATTAAACTTTGCTTCGTCTAATTTTATTTGATCTGGCATCAATTTAAATACAAATGCTGTTCGTTGTTTTAATTCATCAAGCAAAAATTTAAATGATTTATTATTATTAAAGTGTTCCCAATCGCCCATGGGAATAATTCTATTACTTAGAAATGTTTCTCTAATAAAAAAAGTACTACCCGTTCTGTAATTAGTCAACACACAGACTTTTCTACCTTTAAATTTTATCTCTGGTAATAATGAATCTCTGTAATCTTTTATGTGGTTTGACATAGTTTAAGATCTATTGCTTGTTCGTATAATTGTTTACTAGCCAAGTTTTTAGCCTTGGCCTCGCATTGTATATCAAAGTCTTGCCAAAAACTTAGTGCCCAATCATTTACTTGCTCGTTAGGGTAAAAGTCAGAGTGTGCTCTTAGTTTTTGTTTTTTACAACCTACATCGAGTAGGTTGTTGATATCATGCATGTCTCCATGTTGGTGGTTTGCGCCAAGCACGGATGGTTCAGGTAACCATTCATCCCTGCTATAACTGTAATGTAAAGTAGGCCTAACACCACGCCAACTATCAATAACCCTTTTAACGCGGTCATCATTCGCTTGTATATATTCTTCATCTCTAATCCAGTGATGGTGTATATCTAACACCAGTGCAACATGTTTTTCTAATTGTAGGGACTCATCTAATCCCCAACACATTTCGTCATTCTCAATAGCGATTGTGTTACGAGCTTCTGGGCTCAATTTATCTAGTATATTTATAATACCTTGGTATCCTTGTCTGCCTGAAATGTGGACATTAGTTTTAAAATCCATAAACTCTTTACCAAAACCCATCCAACGTACCATATTTGCATGATATTCAAACTCGTCTATACTTCGTTCTACAACCTCAGGCTTGTCACTAGCAAGTACACAAAACTGACCAGGATGAAAACTTACACGAACATCTTTATCTCTAGCAAGTTGGCCAACTTTAGCGAAGCCTTTTTCTAGTTCTTTAATCACAGTAGCATCTTCAAATACATATCTCCATGTAGGTTCTGTAGCCATAGGTATTTGATTACTGCCTAGCCTTACCATACGCATGTTTTCAGGTAGTGTACTCACATACTCAACAAGATTGTACGCACTCTGCATGTTGTGTTCAACACAGTCTAACAACTTTTGCTCTGCTTTGTCAGGATTGTTGTTGCACCACAGTCTTGTAGTAGACTTTTCAGTATACATCTGCTGTTTTTCTTTTAGTATTTTAGGTTTTTGTGTCTGGTCTTCTTCCAGATATTTACAACAAAATCCAATCCGTTTTATAGAGTCATTAAACATGCCATAAGTATAGCACAAGTAATAAAGATGTCAAGATAAGATAAATACATTTGTAAAGTTGAATATCATACACGGAGATTTAAATGGCTACAGTTAAAAAATACAACTTAGCAGGTGTGAGCACTAACCTAGAATTAGGTAAACAGGGTTCATATATAACTGGTAACAGTTCTGCAATTGGTTTCTATACGTCGGGAGACGCATTACAAAAGATTGCGATAGCAGATGCTACAGCGGCCACAGGTGCTGTGACTAAAGCTCAGTTAGATGCAACAACGTCAGATTTAGTACAACATATCACATTAGATGTTGATTACGATACAGCAGGTTCTAGTAACATTGCCACTATTGCCGCAGGTAGTAGGATTATATCAGTAACAGTTGATGTTCCTAGTGCTTGGACAAGTGGTGGAGCAGGTGACTTTGTTGAAGTAGGTGATACTTCAAATGGTGCAAGATTTATTAGAGCAGGAGATATGGACGTAACTAAAGTTGGCCAATATCATTCACAATACCAATACGAATATACAGCAGAGTCAGTACTTACAGCAGAAGTAACTAACGGCGCCGCAAGTGCCGGTACAGCCACAGTAAGTGTTGTATTAGCAAGTGATAGTGTTAGTGTTACTGATTACGGTTCAATTAATTCAGCACAAAATAGTAATGCTGACTTAGGTAACATTTCTTAATATAGGAAACTAATATGGTAGACTCAGTAAAAAATTATGGTATAGCAGGTGCAAGTACAACTATTGAACTTGGTAAACAAGGTGCAGTAATTGATGCTAGTAGTAGTTCTATTATTAGCCTTAAAGACAAAGATGGTGCATTAGAACAAATACACATTGCAAATGGTACTGTTGATAGCCATGCAGTAACAAAGGCGCAATTAGATCTTGCATCAAGTCAAAAAATCCAGATCAAAACTACCACAGTAACTTATGATGGTGGTACTACTCAGGTAGGCATAGCATCAGCAAATACGCATATACAAAAAGTTGTAGTTGAGAAAGGTACTGGTAATTGGACTAGTGCAAATAGTACTACAGAGATTACTGTAGGTGATGCTGTAGATAACAGCAGATTGTTTGCAGGTTTTGAACCAGCAAATGGTCAGTTTATTTTTGAGGCAGATCATACTTACTCAGCACAAACAACTATAAATGCTTTCATTACGCAAGGCGGCGCAAGTGCCGGAACTGCAACAGTTAAAGTATTTTATGCCGGCACTATTACATAAAAATGAAAATTCGTAGTATCATAGAGAACCAGGAATCTTATTCTGTTTCTTATGTTAATAAAGATGGCCAAGAAGTAGAGTTCATGAAAGGTATGACTCTCAGACAAGCAGACGATAAAGTTTACAAACTGGTCAGAGGAATACGCCAGTGGGGTAACGACCCAAGTAAACTAAATTTTGATAATCAACCAATGTCCCCTGAACGTGTCATTTTAAAAAAGAACGGACAAGCCATCCCACATGGATATAAAGGTAACGAACAAAAACCTATAACAGGTGAACTAGGTGAGAACGAAGCAAGTATGAAAGGAATGTATATTCCTAATACATCTAATCCAGTCTATGAAAAGATGAGAAAATTTTTAAAGTTTGCTCAGGAACAAGGATTTACTGATGTCAAACATTTATTAGATAATAATACATTTGATATGTTAGTAAGTAGATTAGCACAAACAGGTGTTGATTTAACTGATTCCAAAGAGACTGCAGGTGAGCCAATTACAGAAGAGCAATTTGACCAACTAGCAGAAAAACAAGATGCTTGTTACCACAAAGTTAAATCCAGATACGATGTATGGCCCAGTGCCTATGCAAGTGGCGCCTTAGTCAAGTGTCGTAAAGTAGGTGCTAAGAATTGGGGCAACAGTTCCAAGAAGAAAAAATCCAAAAAGAAATAACATGTTTATCCGTGAAATAATTAGCGAAGGCGAAGTCATTCAGGGTAACTTTCCTAATAATAATAGTCCTACTGAAAATTTTAACATACATGTTTTTATGTCTCCTGCACCAGGCGTACAACCTGACTGGTTTCCCAGTAAGCCAGAAGTTATTAAAGACCAATATGATCTCAGTAAATACATTGAAGTGTTATTAGCAAGAGGCATTAAACCAGAGCATATCAAAGTACAAGTAAATGATACATATATCAGTATGCCTGAGTTCGGTATTACGGAAAATTTAAGAGCCTGGTTTGGCAAAGGTAAGAAAGGTGGAGCCGGAGGCGGAGGCTGGGATAGATATAATACAAAAGGCGAAAGAATAGGCAAATGTGGAGATGCTAAAAAAGGCGAAGGTAAGCCTAAGTGTCTTAGCAAAAGCAGAGCCGCAAGTTTAAGGGCCAAGGGTGGTAAAAAAGCCATTGGTGCCGCTGTTAGTAAGAAACGAAGAAACGACCCTAACAAAAACCGCAAGGGTAAGGCTAAAAATGTTAGCAATACTACTCGCAAAAGTAAAAAGTAAATAGGAGAATATTATGGACTATTTAAACAACGCAAAAGATTGGGTAAAAGGCAGAATTGGTGAAAGAACTTCACTTGATGGTGTCGCCCTTATTGGAGTTTGTGGTTCTATAATCTTATTCGGTGGCATAGTAAAACTAGCCGCTTGGGTAGGTTTAGGATACGGCATATACACACTAGTTAAAAAAGAAGACTAACTAATATTTCACACAACCTATGGGCTATACTAATAAATAGTCCATATGGTTCCAACCAATTTAACATTAAAGCATTATAAAAATGTTCTTACATCAGAACATTGTAATTTAGTATTAGACTATGTTAATTCCATACCAAAAGGAAATGTTGTAAACATCAAAAATGAGTACGGAGAAGTACCTACTGAGAAGTGGTACGGTATTAATGTAATACCTAATAGATTTAGGTTTCAAAAAAATAAATTTGACTTTCTGTCAGAATCAATCAATAGTAATACAATATACAGATATGATGACTGGGCCCTTAACATGGTTTATGTCAACTCTTATTATAAAGGAGACGAGTGTTTAAGACATGTTGACTTAAATACTAAGGGTAGAAAAGATTCAGTAGCACAAGGACAAGATTATTATACTGCAATAATACTTTTAAACAATAACTTTGAGGGAGGAACACTTAAAGCAGGTAACAGAGATATGCCTATAGATATGAATGTAGGAGATATGGTTATATTTAATGGCAGGACTACCCACCATCTGGTTACAGAAATATCTGAAGGGGAAAGACACACATTAGTAATATGGGGAAAGTATGTGTAAACCATTTTAGTAAATTAGCATAATTTTAGTCTGATAAATATCAGCATGTTTACTAAAACAGAATCAGCATTAGACCCAGAGTACTGCAAGTATTTGTGGGAAACATATAAAACAGCAGACAGTAGCCACGAAGACTGGTGGAGACATCACAAGCCTAGATTTAATACGCATCGAGATCGTGATGAGGATTTAAAGGAAGAGTGGATTGAGATGTTCCAGATACCTATAGATAGGTTTATGGCAGAAAGTGGCTATAATTTACAAGAAGAATTTCCAATAAAACCAAGAATTACAGGGATATACATAAACAGGTATCCTACAGATTCATATTTAAAATGGCATACAGATAAACTAGGTCATAGGGTATGTGTAATTTACCTTAATCCAGAATGGGATAGCAAAAGTCAAGGTGGTATATTTGAATACCATAATGAATATTGGGATAAACATCTTATGAAGCAACGAAGAGCTCTTATGGATAGTAAGTTTTACGAGCCTAGTAATGATAAAGAAGTCCTACAAATCAAACCAAAGTTTAATAGAGCAGTATTTTTAAACAGCAGTGATTGTGGTGTACTGCATCGCACAACACCTATACTAGGACCGGAACCAAAACTCAGTTTGCTTATAGCAGTAACAGAAACAGTTTATAGAAATGATTATACAGAAGGAGCTCTGCATCATCATGATTAAAGAAATTTTCACATGTTTACTATAACAGAATCAGCATTAGACCCAGAGTACTGTAAGTATCTGTGGGAAGAATATAGATTAGCAGATAGTTCACATCCAGATTGGTCGTCTAGATATAGACCAAGATTTAATACAGACAGAGATCGTGATGAAGAATTAGAAGAAGAATGGATTGAGATGTTTCAGATACCAATTTCAAGTTTTATTGCTGAAAGTGGCTATAAGTTACATGAAGAATTTCCAATCGATCAAAAAACAACTAGAATTTTTATTAATAGATACCCGCCGGGCTCATATCTTAAATGGCATACTGACGAAATAGGTCACAGAGTATGTGTAATTTACCTTAATCCTGAATGGGACACTAATACTCAAGGTGGTATATTTGAATACTTTAACGAGTATTGGGATAACCACAAATACAAGCAACGAAAAACATTGCAGGATAGTCAGTTCTATATGCCTGCAGATGATAACAATATACATACAGTAGAACCTATTTTTAATAGAGCAGTATTCTTAAATAATAGTGAACTTGCTGTATTACATAGAACTACTCCTACTTTAGGTACTGATCCTAGAATCAGTTTGCGTATAGCAGTAACAGAAACAGTATTTGGACATGGCTATACAAAAGAATATCGGTAGCATAAATGTCAATTAAATTTAAGGTAGCAGTACTTTCAGATAGCATGGCTGTAAGTAACTCTGATCTTAAAGACAATCCTCAATCTTTTATACATGGCAACAACTTGCAACATGCAAAGCCTAGTGCCCCTTACAAAGTGTCAGAGCTCTTTAGAGAGCATGGTTATACATCTACTGTGTTTAATTACTTCTCTCAATGGGAACAGCAAGATATTATAGACACCCTTGTAAAGTATAGTGAAGGATATCCTTTACTTATTGCATATAGTGTTACTCTTAATAATGGAGATCAGTATTTAAATAAATTAGAAGATTTTACAAGTTTAATAAAAGACAATATACCAGGTTCGGTTACAATACTAGGTGGTGTAAGAAATTTTGAAAATGCTAATAGGTATAAAAAAATAGGTGATGTATTATATATAGGTCGAAGTATGCCCTTGCTAATGAAAGACATACACAATAGAGAATTTGATAATCTTATAGGTAAAAAGTTTGAACCCATAGTTATAACTTATCCTAATAACGAAAATCTTATGGATACTCCTGTGGTACATAAATTTTATAATAATGATACATGGATGCCACATGATGTTCCTATATTTGAAACTGGTATAGGGTGTAAGTTTAATTGTACATTTTGTAATTATGATTTTAGAAATATTAAAGACCCTAAAATTACAGCAATAGATTCATTAGTAAAATTTTTTAATGAAGCAAATGCATTTGGTATTACACATTTTTACTCTGCAGATGATACAATAAATGAAACAGATGACAAAATAGATGTGATACATCAGGCTGTAAAAGAATTAGACTTTACTCCGCATATTGCCTCATTTGCCAGACAAGATGTATTATATAACAGACCAGATAGAATAGAGAAAATGTCAGAGGCAGGTTTAGTATCATTGTTTTTTGGTATTGAGTCTGTAAACCATAAAGCAAATAAAATGATTAGGAAAGGTTCCTCACCAGAAAGGATTATAGAAACCCTTACACAAATAAAGAAGCATAACCCAAACTTCTTTTTATTCTCTGGAATGATTATAGGACTTACACATGATAATGAAAACAGTATTAGACATTTTAATGATGTAATGTTGTCTGATAAATTACTAGATGGTATAGGCTATATGCCATTAAGAATTATGGAAGATGAAACAATGTGGGATTGGCAGTCAGAAATTGATAAAAACCCTGCAAAATTTGGTTATAGTATAAAATCAGGTGCTAGTAGGCCTAGATCATTTAGAAGTAGTAGTAATGCTTATTGGAGTAATGATTGGACTGATTATGATGGTGCTATAAAATTACGAAACGACTTGTTTGATCATAATTTAAAGAGATTTGGTTATAACTCCATGATGGGTAATTGGTCATACACTTGCCTTAAGGCATTAGGTGTAGTAGACGATGTTGTTTCGTGGCCAAATAAATTTAGAGAAAATATAGGTACTAAACCTGTACATACATTACTTAAATCTCCTGTAGATTCTGCTATACAAACATACATAAAAGTAAAACGTGATGAACAAAATTAAGGAAATTTTTGATGACTTTAGGGTCATACCTCATACTAATATTGATCCATTTAATTTAGTCTCCCCAAAGGGACCTTGGATAGTAGGCAGTTATGTCTTGTGGCATTTTAAAACTTTTTTAACTGGTAAGAAGCCAGATTGGCAGTATGGTGATATAGATTATGTTGTACATTCTGAGGAGCAGGGTCAGAAACTTCTAGATTATTTTAGAAAAACAAACAGAAAAGAAACACAAAAATATGATACGGTATTTAAATTTGATGATGTACAAATAGGTCTTCAACAATATGAGGATATTAGATTTAGACTTTATCATCATGATATAGATATTTGCCAGATAGGCTGTGATAATACTAATTTTTATGTAAGCAGTTCAGCATTAGAAAGTATAAAAAACAATACCTGCTGTTTGACTGGTAATACAACAGGAATTTATGATCCTGTAAGAATGCAAAATAGAATACAAAAATACACCAAAAGAGGATTTGTTTTTCAACCATAAGTTATAAATATAGCAAACGGAGAGCAATATGCCAATAAAATTTTCACCAAGCCAAACAACATTCGTTAAAGGCAAAGGTAGAGTAACACAAAACTACTTTATCAAAAACATATCTAAAGAAGAATTAATTAAATATCTAAACGACGGCCAAAAGCCTAAAATTAAGCAGAAGTGTCTTAATGAGCTTACAAGACGTGGTATAGAAATTGTATGGAAAACTCCTAGCGAAGACTAGAAAAGTGATAAATAGTTTACATGAAATTAGTAAACTTCTTCGAAAATAGCAAACCCGGATCAGGCTTTCAGGAGCCTAGTGAATCAGGTTGCCTAGGTAAACAAATCAAAAAAGGCAAAGCAAAAAAGAAATCAGAATCTGTTGATGAATCATTCCAATACTATGATGTAAGGCACAAGCCTAGTGGTAAAGTATATAAAAGAATAGCCGCTTTGTCACAAGCAAGTGCTAAAACTAAAGCCGCTGTACAACACGGTGGTAGAAGTGCAAGTGCATATTCAGGTACATCAGACGACCAGTTTGAAATAGTTGAGGGCATACAAGAACAAAATATAGATTTAGAAGAAATGGACATGCCAGATTTATCAGACGATATGATTGGTACACCAGATGATTACTATGATGCCGAACAAAGAAAAGAAGCATACCGAGATATGATAGATGCTATTGACGATTGCAGATATGATTGGCAACGTGATACCGTAATAGACGGTATATGTCCTGAGTGTAGTGGTAGCAGTTGCATGGACGGTGATGAAGAAAACGGTGAAGACAGTTGTTATGGCTGGGGTAACTTTGGATGTGATGGTGGTGAGCTAAATCAAAATGATGACGGTTTACCTAACTGGGCAGAAATTATTAAGCAAGACAAACGTGCCGCAGAAAGAAAACAAGCAAAAGACAACTACCCAGGCGACGATGCTGTAATACAACAAGCCGCAAAAATGATGCCTAACATGGATGATCCTAGAATGATAGTCCAACAGATAAGAGCAGACTATCCAACATTAGGTAGAGCAAAGGCTTCAGAGTTAGCCGGTAAGGCAAAACAAATAGCATTTCCAGATGAAGCAACAGAAGGCAGAATAGAAGATACATTTGGAACTAAAACAATCGATAAACACGACAAGCCAGAAAAAGATAAAAAGAAAAAAGAAGATATAGACGAAGGTGAAGAGCCAACAATAATACATGATGCTATGGTAGAATACATAGTCAAACATTTTAATGGTTATGAAAATAATTACGATACTAATGATGAATTAGAGTTCTCAATGGGCCAATTAGTTGACCATGCTACCTTAAAAGACCTAGGATTAAATAAAACAGAAGTAGGTGGACAACCTATTGAAAACTTTACACAAAGTCCAAAAGATGTATTAAGTAAAAATGATGTTATATCAGATGCTAAAAAAGATTTAGACATAGACCATATAAAAGAAATTAAAAAACTTTCTGGTATTAAATCAGTAGATGAAAATTTAAAAGACTTAGAAGCATTAGACTTACAAGGATATAAAGGACTTGATGGTAAAATATATAAATTTTATCCAAATGAGGGACCTAAAAATGATACAACAGGAAAAAATATAGGAATGTTTAGGGCTGATGACGGAATGGAAGCACTACCTCCTATCGTAAATCCTAAACAGCCATCAGTATTCAAACAAGGTACTAAAATAGGTAATGATCTAATGAAACAAAGGATTAAAGCCAGAAACAAAACAGCACCTGGCAATCCAAGGGCACAAAAACAAAAGCCAGGTTTTTTTGGTAGTTTATTTAATGACATACATGAAGATTCAGAGTCAGATGCTTCACAAGTAGCAGTATCCAAAATGATTGCTAAAGCATTAGGTGATGAGAATCGCTGGACTGAAATGTCAGCCGCAGAACTATATGCTGAACTAGAAAGCACAAATACAGAAATGGCAGACATGGTTAAAGATGTTGCTAAAATGATTTATGGTGTTAGACTAGCAGAAGGCAAAACAAAATATCATGACTCCAGTGATTGTGGATGTGAATGTGGTATGCCAATATGTAAAGCATGTGGTAGACCCCATCGTCCAGAAGACATCAAAGAAGGTGAAGGCGATTTTTACACCAAACTGATGGACCTGATACATGATGAAGAAGCATACGCAAAAGCATGTGGTTTATCCATGGAAAAACTAGATCAGGAAATGGGCGAGATTAGTAGAGACTTAAACTTACACATGGATGATGACAGAAATGAAATTATCATGAGACATGCTCAAGACCAAGAAGAGAAAAAAAATAAAGTCAAAGAAGAAATTACATTAGAAGACAACCAAGACTTCCACGAAGAGTTTGGAGTATTGGGCTACAGTGAAGATGAAGAATATACATTTGAAGCAGAGTATCAAGGACGTACAGTTAAACTAAACAAGCCTACCAGAGGCGATGTTAAGAAGTTTAAAGTTTATGTAAAAGATCCTAAAACAGGAAATGTTAAAAAAGTAAACTTTGGACACGGTGGCACATCAGCAAAACGTAAAACAATGCGTATCAGAAAATCAAACCCTAAAGCCAGAAAGAGTTTTAGAGCAAGACATAACTGTAGCAATCCAGGACCAAAGACAAAAGCACGTTATTGGTCTTGCCGAAAGTGGTAACCACCACATTTAAAATTACATAAGTAAGAGTATGAAATTCGTATTAGTATCTACTGCTAGAGCAGGCTCATCTTTTGTTGTTCGTGACTTAGCAAAAAAATTTAATATTGATTTTAATTATGATGAAATACTTAACAGTAGAAGAATGTATGAGTTTTTCCCAAGATTTGGAAAGGGTACAGTTTATGTAAAAAATAATAGTTTAGTAAAACTAAACAGTGATACTGATAATTTTTATGAGCGTCAACTACAGTCTTGGAAAAAGTCAGACGTTGTATCTTGCAAACTATTATCACATCAAATACTTAAAACACCTAATCATGTAACAGAAGGTATTTTAGAAGAAGCAGACACTATTGCATACCTGTATAGAAAAGACTCGACTGCTCAGGTATATAGTGCTATAATTAGTAAAAAGTTAAAACAGCATCTACCCAGAGTAGAGGCAAAAGATAAGACTTTTATAGATATTACACAGGAAGATTTTAATAGTCAGTCTCATGATCTATTAGAAAGCAATTTGTGTATAAAAGAACTACTAGGAAAATATCCTGGTAAAGTATATTGTTTAGAAGACGACTTTGATCATAAACCATATGCTGATGTGTATGATTATGATAAAAGTTTTACATACAAATTACAAAATATACAAGATTTATTTAAATGAAAATAGCAATTACAGGACATAGTAAAGGTATAGGCAAAGCATGTTACGATGTTTTATCTAACGATCACGATGTAATTGGCTTTAGCAGAAGTAACGGTTTTAATATAAAGGAACCCAAAAAAATTATTACTGCTAGTATTGGGTGTGATGTATTTATTAATAATGCATACCGAATGAATACCGATGATCAACTAAATTTATTTAATTTATTTTTTGAACAATGGAAAGATAATCCATATAAGATTATTATAAACATTGGTAGCAAAAGCAAATACTATCCATACAACCCAAACATGCCTCATCTTACAACAAATTTTAGAAGCAGTAAGGGTTATAATGATGCTAAAACTAAACTTGCTAATGAAATATATGACAAACAACTTTTTACAGCAAAAAAATGTAGAATTACAAACATTAATCCAGGTTACACACATACAGATTTAATTGCTAGATTAGTTAATAAGGTAAACATGTTATCCCCAGAAGATGTAGCAAATACAGTTAAATGGATAATAGAACAGCCTAAGCATATAGAGATAGGCGATATTGGTATTTGGCACCCCTCAGAAAGATAAATAGTAACTATGAATAAGGTAGTTATATATCCAGGAAGATTCCAACCAATGCTTTCGCATCACGTGAAAGTATACGATTACCTTAAAAAGCAATTTCCAGACTATCAAGTATATATTGGCACATCAAACAAAGTAGCAGAAGACTCACCTTTTACATTTAAGGAAAAACAAGCCATTGCAACAGCACAAGGCATAGATCCTAACAATGTTTTAGAAGCAGGGCAACCTTATGTACATACTTTTTACAAGAACTTTGATCATAGTGATACAGTAGTAATATTTGCTGTAGGTGAAAAAGACATGTCTACTAGATTTGCAATGACTAATATAGATCCTGAAACTGGCTTAGATATGAAAATTAGGCCTAATAAAGAGACTGGAGATATAGATCCAAAGTACTATCAAATGATAAATAGTATGGCAGATAACCCACTCACAATGGATAAACGAGGTTACTTATTTGAAGTACCTAATATCGAAGATGATCAAGGTGAAGTGGAAAGTGCAAGTGCATTTAGAAATGCATTAAAAGATAGCCCAGACAGGGAGTCAGCCAAATCAATTTTTGATAGGCAGTTTAAAGAATACAATGAAGATGTATTCAACCTTGTATATAATAAAATAGCAGGAAATAAAATGAGTGAAGATTTAAACATAATTAAAAAACTTGCAGGACTTAATGTTGATGAGTCAGCACCTGTAGAATTTGAATCTAATGTGGAAGTAAAAGACTTAGAATTTACGCCACCTAGTAAAAGTACTGCATTTCATAGTATTGCAAACAGATTCCCAAAAGGTGTTGATGCAAACGATCCTGAAGTTAAAAGAGAACAGTTTATACAAGCATTACTAAAAAGTCCAGCAAATTTACTTGCTGAAATAAATGAAAGAATTTCTCCTGCAGACGATAATGGTTTAGCCGCAAGTGAGAAACTAAATAAAATTATACATATTTTAGGAAAAAGAGAAGGTGGAAACTTAACAGACCTTGACGATGATAATAAAAGATTTGCAATGGAGTTAGTTAAGAAAGCAATTAAAGAAATGGAATTAGTTGCTGGTGATGATTCAGAATATGAAGATGAACCAAAACAATCAGAAGATTTAGACTTATCAGAAATCAGAATGGACTATGGCGTTGTAGAAGGTCTAGATGAAAAGATGATACTTTCAGATTTATTAGAAGATGTAAATGATGCAGACTTTACAGCATTTATTGAAGATCTATCTAGTGATGAGTTAGGACTGCTAGAAGCAGGATGGGGAGAAAAGATAGGAGCAATGGCGGCAGGAAAGCCTAAAGCACCTAAAACAGGTGTTGTAAATATTATAAACAACGAACCTAAACAAAAAGATCAAAAAGCATCAATGATGGGCAAAGCCGCTAGTGGTATAGCATCTGGAGTTGGAGCGGCCGCAAAAGCAATCGGTAATGCCGCAGGTGCAACAGCCAAGTTTGCACAATCAGATGGTAAAAATTTCCTTAAAAAAGTAGGCAGTTTATTAGCAAAAGGTGGTGGTAAAGCGGCACAACTTACTAAAGATGCTAGAGATAGAATGTCTCCTGCAGGAAGAGACAAAGCAAACAAAGCCAGAATTGCACAATTACAGCAGAAAAGAAAAGAGATTGCAAGTATGAATCTTTCTGCTAAAGATTTAGAAAATTTAGAAATAAGAATAAAACAAAATACAGATCCAGCATTTGCTATGGCAGTATTTGATCAAATGTCTGCTAATGATGAAGACAAAGCAGGCAAATTTATGCATAACTTTGAAATATACGGCAAAGTAGATGCCGCATTGATGAAGATAGGAGTACCAGATATGAAGATAGATGATATATTTGATAGTATTCAGTTTGATCAACCATCAATAGAAGAAGGCAGAATGTCTGATATACACCAAGATGCAAATAGCATGGATAAACAAGAGTTTGCTAAAGAACATCCAGAGTTTGCAGATGATTGGGAAGGAATGCAAAATGACGACAATGCTGAAGACGAGCCTAGAGACGATGGTTCACCAGCATACAAAAAATATATTGGTAAACATAAGACAGATGAAGGTACAGACCAGCATGAAGAATGTCCTCAATGTGGTAAGCAAAGAATGATATTACATGCATGTGCAAGTTGCGGATGTTCAGAGTCAGTAACTATGGAAGACGAAGGTTCCATAAGAGACATGGATGACGATGAGCTTATGGATTATGTAGGACAAAAAGAAGAAAACATAATTGATGACATCCAACAACATATTGCACCAGACTTCCTACATAAAGATAACTATGATGAAATGTTTATGCTTTATAGAGAAGAAGTATTAGAACCAGCCGCAGAAGAACTTAGTGCAGATAAGAATGCAGACGACATGGCAGGTGATGAAATGAGCCAAGAAGAGTCAATTGAAGATGATTCACATAAGGCCCTAGAAGCCGCAATGGCAGAGCTTAAACAGTTAGCAGGACTAAATAGTTAGATAAAACACACTAACAGTTAGTCTTTATGCTACCTATATATGATAAATTCCTGTCTACACCTGATATAATAGATTATAAGTCCACGTTTGGACACATAAAATTCTTTAACGAATCCCATAACTTAAATGCACGGTTTGTAGACCATACAAACGATCCTTGCTTGATATTCTTTTATGCAGGAAACCAGAGAGAAGAACATGTAGATGATGTGCTTGTACAACAAGTTTTAGATCTAGTATTAGCAAATGATAAAAACATACTGGTATTAGATAGTATTATAGAAGACTTTGTTAACCCACCTTTTTGCGACTTTTTAGAAAAAATAATGGAAAAGATAAGTGCAGATCGTATAAAAATTATTACTTCATTTAATCCAGCAAACAGATTTGCTGATACCTTCTTTAAAGATAGAAAGCATTTAATTGATTGTAACTTTGAAATATTTTCTTATGATGGTTTTTCTAGCAGTTTTGTTGCACACCAGATACGAGCTGAAAGAACACCACCTGCTATAAATGAGAGAAAGGTAGAAAAGCATTTTAGTCTCATGCAAAAGAATGCTAGGTTTTTGAGAAAACTAGTACATGCATATTTTATATATAAAAAATATAATGAAAAGTCTTTATATGCTTGGCATAGTAAAGGTATAGATAGAGACTGGACTGATGATGATAAATTTGCATTAATATACTTAAATATTCCTATACAGTTTGACGAGTATATCACTCCAATCAACTATGATAATGAATGGAGAGAAGATGAATGGAAGTTACACGATGATGTTTTTAAAACAGCATTAAATATTGTAGTTGAGACTACTGCATGGAGAGACGATCCCAATTCCTTTTTTGGAGATACTAAACAACATGAGCATAATTATTTCCTATCAGAAAAGACATATAAAAACTTTTGGTATGGGTTGCCTTATTTACATTTAGGTATACCTCATATGGACGATAGATTACACGACTTAGGGTATAAAACATTTGCAGATTTGTTCGATGTGCAAAAAAGACGTGTCAAAGTAAATGCAGAAGGTTTAAAGAGAGACTTTCATTTAATAGATCACATAGCAAATATGAGCTTAGATGATTTAATGGATATACTTAATAGTCCAAAAGCATTAGGTTATTATAATCATAACAGGAAAATGCTACAAAGACTACTACCTTTAAAAAATATTTTAAACGATTTAGATAAATACTAATATGAACGAAATAGATAGATTACAAAAATTAGCAGGAATAGTAAACGAAGACGGAGAGCCTGGAGTTGATTATAAATCAGACACTGGTGAAGGCGACGTTGAAAAACAAGCAATAGGTCATGTAGATAACGAAAGAGGTATGTTGATGAAAAACTTATACCTTATAGGAAAAGCATCTATTGATATGCATAAAATGTTAAAAGATTTACCTGATTCAGATTTCCCACATTGGTGGCAGGCTAAAATAGTTAAGGCACAAAGTTATTTAGACGGTGCTAGAAATTATTTAGATGCTGAACTAAATTCACCAAGAGGGGATATGCCACAGGAACCAGAAACAGTTGATGTTGAAGATCCTTCCGGCGTTAGTTAATATCCTTAATTAACTCAGTAGCCATCTCAGGCCAAAATTTACCAGCTCTGGGACCACCATTACCTTTTCCGTCTGACTCACCAGGTATCTTTACCCATAAAAAAGCATCACATTTAGGCTCGCCAGTATCACATGTAGGCAGTTTACCAACATGTCTGCCTGGAGGATTACACCAATCATTGCCATGTGGACCATTACCATTACGACTAGTATCTATAATAAAGTTCCAGTCATCGTTATATTCACATACCTTTAAAGCCCATTTCATGCTTTCCTGTGTGCTTCTGTAGTTACTAACATTAACACTAAACCCTCTTATATTGTTGTTAGACACACTGGAAATTAGTTCTGATGCTTGTTCTGGGCTTAACCAATTACTATGTCCTACATCTATGTATATTAATGCATCACTTTCGTCTGCTAGTATGTTTATACCTTCCTTCATTAGATTAATGCGATACTGAGCGTCTGTGGGCGTCATAATAGTGGTATGTGGTAGTGCATCAGGCTCATATATTAT
>JACLAB010000186.1_pt1 | contig 58125 bp, 64 predicted proteins | sample 8027921 | NCBI WGS metagenome assembly JACLAB01 (sample SAMN15725117, study PRJNA655200) | protist metagenome | isolation source: fluorescence activated cell sorting (FACS) single amplified genomes of... | place: USA: West Boothbay Harbor, Gulf of Maine | collected 2000-07-19 | reverse complement strand
TAATGAAAAATATTACGATTTATTGACTGTTCAAAATGGACATTTGAATCGTGAGTTTGATTACTTGAAAAATGATTTGACTAAGGGCGACCAGGCATCTACATTTGTGCAACCCAAAATGAAAAACTGGGAGTTAGCGCATCACTTTTTAAAAGTTGCTTATTATGTATTTGCCTTAGTATTGTTGTTATTTCTATATCAATATTTTTCTATGGACAAACTGTATAGTACCATTATTATTATTTTGTTAATAGGACTGTATCCTTTTTACATTATTCATATTGAACGGTTCGTGTATGAAAATGTAATGTATATAGGTAAATTCCTAACTGCGAAACCTGTCAAATAAAAATTGGATATTATAAGATAATTACAATATTCAATCATATACTTTATATAATTCTTAATTCATGTCCTTTTCATCAATTTTTGCTACGTCGTTTGATAAGTCAATCTCACCTTCATCGTCATCATTGCCAAAGTTGATAGAAATACCTTTCCACTTGCCTCTGATATTCTTCTTATATATTTTATCCATATTGTCTGCCAATTCACGCGAAGTAGGACATTTTACATTGGCATTATTAGAATACCATACCTTACAGTCTTCATACAAATTGCTTTTGTTGAGAGTACTATCAGCATCTAGCATAATGCGCTCATCGTAGTATTGACTGAATAGATCCTGACTCTGTTTGTATTTATTGCTTGCTGCCATCACCATTTCACAGTCCTTGACGTATCCGTTTGTTTGTAGAACGCGGTCAATCAACATGGACATAAATACTTCCTTCCATCTATCAAACTTGCTATCAATCTCACAATCCACCGGGAACTGATATGGTTTGTTTGGATCATTATCAACTGGATTTTCAGTGAAATAAGAGAGAAAGTCTGCCACGCGAATACGACGCCAAGTGCCACCATCATTACTATCCACTTCCATCATCACATTACAAGCAATGGCAAAAGTTGCTTGAGGAATGAATGTAATCATATTAGGCATGTAAGGTGCTCTGCACGAAATCGCATCTTTTCCACTAGTAAGTTCCTTCATCTTACCCTCATTAATCTTGTCACCCTTTCTTGGTTCCTGGAACACAGCATATCGAGCACCTTTCAATGCTGCTTTCTCAGCACTTGTGCCACCCTCTGCTACGCGGTTACCACAAATTAGACCCAAGGGCACATCTACCTTGTAGTCTCCAAGAATCTTGCCCATAAGAGACACCAGAACTGACTTTCCATTGCGCCCCTCGCCATTATACATAGTGAAAGTCTGGTTGACCGAATTTCCAATTAAAGTAGATGCCAAGTGGTCAAACATATATTCGTATTCTTCCTGAATCGGGAAAAGTTGATGTAAGAACTCAGTAATCTCACCGACGATTTCTTGCTGTTTATGGTCGTTTTTATCTAACTTTACATAATTAATATGTGTGCTCATAGAAACAAAATCATCTGGTTTGCCTGGTCGAAATGTTTTTTCGCGGAAATCCATGACTCCGTTATTGAATCCCATCAAATATGGGTCTTGGTCCAACTTATCAAAGAAATCTTGTTTGTAGAATTTGTGACGAGCTTCTGTCATGATGTGTTCTTTGTCGGTGGTCTTACCCAAATGAGCAAATACATTCATACATACCTTCGCTTTGACTTTTGCTGCTTCTGCTTCTTTGGATTCTGCTTCTTCTGGTTGATATGTGCTTTCGTGTAGATATTCCTGCGCTTTTTGATTATATAACGAACGCATCGTATTACCGATTTCATTACGTAATGCTGTCCCTGAATCACAAATCTCGTATCGGTGATTGATGAATCGATACCACAACGAAGTCTTGATTGCTGCCGCAACATATTCATCACCCTTCATGGTATGAAGCACATCCGCAAAATCAGCATCACCGCAAATACCAGTCTTTTTGTTGTTCAAATGACTATTTTGAACTGCATAATTTATGGATTGTTCAATCTTGGCATATACCGACTGATTTTGAATCTCTTTGTATTCGCTTGGATTGTCTGTTTTTGCCCAATGGCAAATTGACCCAATAGTTAGTCCCCCGTTTGATTGTATTTCGGTTTCGTCCCATTTTTCCATACATTCCATAATTGACGCTGGATAACGAAAAGAAGCAGATTGTGAACTAAACTTCAACCAACATACAAGTAAGTCCGGCGATGTATTTTTCAATGCCCAACATACTCTTATCCACTTATCATAAGAACCATTCCCGTAATATTCTGAAGGTAGAATCATAGTCATTTTACACGCAGTAATGAGTTCATACTCGTTGTTCGTGAAAGAATCAAGTGTTTCATTATATATGGAATCCAATTCTTCTTGACTTTTGATACCAGTCAAGTCATTTGCGTTTACATGTCGTGCAGAAGATTTACGAGTAGGAACATTATTACGTGAGTATTGTGTTCGAGTTTTGTTCACTGGCAAATGTTTTTCATAAGTGGACATAAAAGATGTCTTAAGTGGGAATGCAGGCACGTTTGGATTGCGAACCGACAAATTCATCCAATCCAATTCTTCCAAATATCCCGACACATTATTTATTTCATCACGAATAAACTCATTATCAGTTTCATCATAACCAATATCATAAATATAGGAAACGCTATATCTACCATGATGCGGTTTTCTTGAACCGTATAATTGCCAGTTAGTGGTTCCTTTCATTACTCCTTCATCAAATACGCCTCCCCATGTATTAATAATAGGAACATCCCATATTTCAGGAATGCTTGATATTAATTGTTCACGTAAATATTTCATAGCAGTTCTGTCCATTTTAACATTGAATAACAAATGAATTCCATCTTTAGTTATATTCTTCTCTTTTACCCTATTTACATCTGGTTTTTGCATTACGTAACATACAATATTTTGTTCGCTATTAAATACATACATTTCATTCAAATTTGAACAAATTACGTCAACAAGGTCATCAACGTGTGATTTGTTGTGCTGTCTATCTTCTACCTCGTAATCATAATGTAAATCCATATCGATCGCAAGAGGACCTTCTAATAATTGCTTTTCTGTTAAGTATTCATATTGACCGTTTAATGTAGAAGTCTTGACCTTTTTCATAAATTCAGGATATTCGCTGTCAGGAACATTGTAAGACCCTCCATGAATGTTAGCATCTTTGTTACCAATACGAGTATTGGTTGGACTTTCAGTCTTATCATTTGATAGCTGCTTATCTAACTTATACTGTGAGAGAGTTGATTGTAATGTATGGGTTCGTTTTGACTTCATTTTTGCGGTTGTAGAAGTTGTGCTCATCTCCCAGAGTATATTATACTACTATTTTATTGTCTACTTTCTAAATCAATTTTCAATTATTATATCCACACTACAATTTTTGTAATCACAAAGTATGTTATTGTAATCGTAACAATAATTATCAATTGATGAAATTTCTTAGTCTGTCAGTAACAAAATCTCGTTTTTAGTCATCAATTTTATAGTATGCAAATAATAAAAATTATCATACATGAAATACAAAATTGAATTGAAATAACATAGAAGAATTATCATATCAAATATATATATAGACGAAATAAGATGAAATTTTGCGAGAAATGCGACAATATGTACTATATTCGTATAGCAGAATCAGATGAGTCCAAATTAAACTATTATTGTAAACATTGTGGACACGAAGATAATGATATTAACCAAGAAGGCATATGTTTAATGAACACATCATTCACAAAAGGAGAACAGAACTTCAATCATATTATTAATAAATATACAAAACTCGACCCTACATTACCACGTGTATACAATATTCCTTGTCCCAATAAAGAGTGTAAAACAAACAGCAAAGAACATAAAGAACCCGCTGAAATCTTATATATGAGATATGATGATGCGAATATGAAGTATAGTTATATATGCACTGAGTGTGATACTAAATGGACAAATAATTAAATTATCTTACTATAAAATTGAATAAATGTATTTAGAAATACTTTTTAATATATATTCACATATTAGTATATAATGGACCCCATTGATTACGATAACGAAGAAATTATTGAAGACGAGTTTTCTGATGATGAAGAAATAGTTGATCAAGAAAAACCAACAAAAACCAAGAAAAAAGGTGCTATCACTATTCGTTCCACAGAAGAAGATGACGATGCATCAGATGTGGCTAGTGATGATGAGTCAATTAATCCGAATGAACCAGTATTGAACGAAAGTGATGATGAGTTTGAAGATGACGAAGAAATGGATGACGAAGAAATGGAAAATAGAATATTCTCAAAACAAAACGACGACATTGCTGAGGAAGATATGGAATTGAATCCATTTCGTGAAGATGATTTTAGTGACGACGAAGAAGAAAAAGATGAAGATTATTTGCAAAAAATCGATGACGACTACAAAGATAATTTGTTAACGAACCATCATCCCGAATTACATAATATTAATTATGATGAAGTTGAATCCTTATCAAAGGTCGTGCGTGATGACGAAGGTAACATCATTGACCCATTACATAGAACTCAACCATTTATCACCAAATATGAAAAAGCTCGTATTCTAGGTGAACGCGCAAAGCAAATTAACGCTGGAAGCAAACCCTTCGTATCAATCGATGAAAGTGTAATTGATGGATATTTGATTGCATTAAAAGAGTTTGAAGAAAAAAAAATTCCTTTCATTGTGAAACGTCCTATGCCGAATGGAGGTTGTGAATATTGGAAGTTACAAGATTTAGAAATTTTGATTTAAACTCATATATCGTATAAAAAATACTTATTGTATTTTTTATGCAATTAGATTATTTGTATAATATAACTATATTTATCTTTTTATGCCTACTTGTTCATTTTGTCATCAACCTGGACATCGTATTCAACATTGTGACAGTCAAATGATAAGTGTATTCGATAAATGTCTTCAATATAGCGCAGCATATGATTATTATTTAGGTCTTCAAACCAGTTATCTACGTGTATATGTAAATTCTTTAGACTTCACTTTATTACGTGCAATTGGATATACGTATAATATTTTGTTCAAAAAGAAGTCTGGTCAACCCCAAAGTCAAAAATACATTCCATATAACAATTTTATTAATAAATTTATTTTACATTATTCAGATGTACCTAGCATAAAACATATTGACTTAATTAATTCATTGTCTTACAATAAAATTACACTCTATTCAGAACATATTCATCAGTTCTTTTTAACTCATAACATACATACAAACTGGACTCCGTCTAGTATATCAACTATATTATTATCCACTCGTATTTTTGCGATTGATTTGCGAATTGCAAATGATTCTGAAATGTTGACTTGTGAGGACAACTGTGCTGTATGTCTTGAATCTATACCAACAAATCAATTCTGCAAATTATTATGTAATCATTACTTCTGTTCTCCATGCATTTTGAAATACATTGAACAACTTTACAAAAATTACAGGGACCATCCAATATGTCCATTATGTAGAAGCGATATAACTGATATCATCATTACAAAAAATGATTACCGCAATTGTATAAACCAGATTGCCAAAATAAAAAATATTCGTAGACCGGATTATTACAATGATTATTATAATGACTCAGAACAATTCGAACTGCGAATCGAATATATGCCGATTTATATAACGAATCATCTACACTTTGAAAAAATGAAATATGCTTTTTTCGTTATTGTACGTTTTTATGTATGGTTAGTTTATTTGGAATTTATGTTCAAATTTATTGGATATCTGTTTAAGAACGCCAGTTCTTTCCGCAATCAAGACATGTTACAAATATAGTTGCCGGTTCATCTGCACTACGCGTCTGTAACTCATAATATGTGCATTTCTTCGATTTACACTTTTTACAAGTAAACATATCTGTTGATGCTTGAATGTTAGTATTGAATTTGCTTGCCTCACGTTTGACCTTTTTATCAATCAATTCACTCCATCTATCTTGGTCCATTTCATAATGTGTTAATACTTCCAGCATCTTTCCAGTGATTTCTTTCTTTTGAATTTGTTCTAAAAATTGCTTGTTTTTCAGATTGATATAAATACTTCTGAAACGATTCAAATATATTTCTACAAATTTGGGATTATCCCATTTTTTTATCAACCTACGACGGTCAGATTCGTTAATTGCATAATTGAAAATACTGGTTTCAACGTTTGTTGTTATATTTTCGTTCTCTAAAATTAACTCGAGTTTTTGTTTCAGATTTTTGCGAAAACTGGATGGATTTGAAATAGTCTTCATGGTATCTAGTATGTATGAATAATATAAATACACTTCTAATATTTATATCATTCAATTTTTAACTTGTTGAATTTTACATATTTGATAATAATTACAAATATTCCTCTTTCTCCAATTCTTTCGTATAATCCAATAACTCATCAATTTCGTTACTAAGTTCCATAAACACATTATCAGGCACTATATTTTTATCACTTTTTTTTGATGTTTTTTTAGTGGTCTTCTTCTTAGGTGGCGGAGCAAATTCTTCAGATTCATCTGAATCTTCATAATCATCGTCTACAATAAACTCATCTTTAGCGTATCCTGATTTGGTCTTGGGAACATCATCATATTCATCACTCTCTTCCTCGCTATCTTCTTCACCCAAACTTTCAAAACCACCATATAACTTTTCGTAAATACACGTCCATTCTGCACTTGTAAGTGAAACTGGTTTGTCATTACGCATATTTACAATCAAACAACTCCCAAAAAATAACGTCTCGTCAATTGGGGGAGGAAATTCATATTTGTTTTCTTGATTTGCACGACCTTCTGTCTTACCATAAACATTAATAGTATATGATTTTTTATTAATATCGTCGACCTTCCATGTAGTCGCCAACTCAAAACCTTGTCCGTTTTTAAAACCTGCTTTTTTATATAGTTCTTCTTCATTCCAAGTTTTCAATACACTTTCTTTAATGGTACCATTCTTTTCAACTACGAGCAAACGAACTGAAGACATTACTTACTATATTTATTCAACATACATTTATATTGATTTATAAATATTATTTCTTGTTAGCGTTTGATGTCCTATATTTTTATGTTCATAATATTTAGTATTTTGTAAATATGATTACTGGATTTCTATCTAAGGCATTGTTTTTTCTATTGTTTATTTTTGTATCGCATATGTTTATTCAATATATACAAACCCATTTCCGCACACCAAAACCAAAGTTATCTCGCTCATTAAATAATGAAAAATATACAAAAATGATGGAACAAATACAAAGTTCACCTCAGGATAATTTATTTGACAAAGACCATATTGAAAAATTGAATAACGATTTGCAGCAATTTATGGATGAACAGATACCTCAAACTATTTCATAAAAGTATATAAATAGTACTTGGAATATTGATTATGTTAGTACTCAACCCTGGTCAAACCTCCCATCTAATCAAACGATTACCCCAATTTGAACTTTCCTATGAAACCATTTCACATAAGAAAGTTTCATCTGTATATGATGTATGTATTGCGATACCCACTGGTAAAAAAGTATTATTATGGTTTACATTCCACCAAAAACATTACGCTTGCTATATCATGGAATTAAACAGAGACAAACAAATTATAAAGGTTACACATAGTGACATAAAATCAAATATAAACTTATCCCTTGGAACACTTATATATGCAACTTGTGTTACCGACGAACATTCTGGAAAAGAAAAATATATTATAGATGATATATTGTATCTGCGAGGTGTAAATATGAAGAAAATGTCTACATTGAATAAATTAAACGCATGGAATGAAGTATTTTCATATTTTGAAAATAATACTCCGATTTATTCTCCACAACTATGGAATGTCACATTGAACGAAAATGAAGAATATCCAAATATTATTGATGACCATATTTCTTCATCTATACAATATCCTATACACCATATTCAGTATCGCTCATCAAATGAAGTGATGCCTTATGTAAATGTTCATTTATCTAAGAAGTTGAGTTTGGTTTCCCTACCGAATGTAGCCAAACAAAGTATTGTTGCTCTTCCGGAGTTTGATACCAGACCTTATAAAATGGTTTTGAATAAACCCCAATATAAGATGACAACCGTCTTTGAAATACGAGCAGATTTGCAATATGACATTTATCATTTGTTCGCATATGGTCGCAGTAATTCAACTGTGTATTATAATTTGTCTTATGTTCCAAATTACAAGACGAGTGTCATGTTGAATTCTATTTTCAGGAATATCAGAGAAAATCGGAATCTAGATTACATAGAAGAAAGTGATGACGAAGAAGATTTTGAAAATGTGCAACACGATAAATATGTAGATTTAAAAAAGAAAATACGTATGGAATGTGTATATGACCGCAAATTTCGTAGATGGACACCTATCAAAATCGCACATAAATACGCGAAGGTTGTTCATATTAACAAATTATAGCACCTGAAAATATAATATAATTGTGTGAAAATATATTATATATTTTTATTGACCATCACTTCTTTGATTACGCTACGAACAACCTTATCTCGGAATAACTTAGATTCTTGTTCTCCAAATCCACCCAAAACTGCGTCTGATAATTTCATAAACTCTTGATTCTCTGGAGTATCCATTTCCCTATAATTTGGATGCTCTTCTGTCCATTGACGCATGGTCTTACAATTTTTATTTGCTACTTTATTCACAAGTTCTTTCATTGTTTCTTTGGAGTTGTTTTCCTTTTCCCAAACGTCATTATCTCTTATATACAATGTTTCTCGTTTCAAATCTGTACAATGAAGAGGACGCTTGTAAATATCTAATTCTTGTAATTTATTTATTAATATGCGAGAAATGCCTCCCACATAACCCAAACGACCTGTTTCTGTCAAATCTTCCATATCTAACGTCATATTTGCCAAAAAATCAGACATATTGATCGCATCTTTACATTGTTCATTCAAGAATACTTGCAAATTGAATTTTTGATTGTTATTAATAGTATTATTTGTGGTCGTTGGTTTTTGTGCTATTTCTATTAATTGTTTGTTTTGTTCCACAATAAGTTCTTTGAACTCTTGATTTTGTTTTATTAACTCCATCATCGTATCAGTTGTATTCGTCTCTTCGTCTACAACGTTATTGATTGATTTTACATGTTGATTATCTATATTACATTTCTTTTTATGATACCATAATGAGTTTCGTGCACTGAATGTTTTATCACATATTTCACAGCAAAAAATATTTTTGGGGTTTTTTGGGGTAAAAGTGTTCAATTCTGTTCTATTTATGTGTTTTGCAGTGGACAAATGTCGTGTATAATCTTTTTTATTGCTCGTTATAAATGCGCATTTTTTACACTCAAATTTTTTGGGGTTTTTTGGGGTTTTTTTCATTCTAAAATGTTCTATATTTATAGAACAGAAAAAACCCCTAAATTGATTTTCACAAAAAATATATTTTTTTTTATGCAGTCAAATATTTTTTCCAAAAATCATAATCAAAGCATTATGCTGTGACCCCCATTTTTCAAGTTTTCAAATTCGGAAACTATTCTGAGAAAATGAAAATTGGACATTTTAAAAATGTCCAAAAGTAAAAAATCCTCCAGAGAGTTGAAATCAGAAAAAACACACACTTTAGATCTTGTTCACCATGACTTCTTTTATTACACTTTTAACTATTTTGTCTTGAAATTGTTTGCATTCTTGCTCTCCCAATCCACCTAACATTGCTTGGGTCAGTCTTACATATTCCATATTTTCAGGAGAGTCGAATACTTGGTATTCCGGATGTTCATCTGTCCATTGACGAATATTTTTACAATTTTTGTTAGCCACCTTGTTAACTAATTCGTTCATTTTTTGTTTAGAGTTTTTTTCTTTTAACCATTCATCATTTTCTCGAATATAGAGAGTTTCACGTTTCATATCGGTGCAATGCAACGGTCGTTTATATACATCTAATTCTTGAAGTTTATTCACCAGAATGCGAGAAATGCCTCCCACATAACCCAAACGACCTGTTTCTGTCAAATCTTCCATATCTAACGTCATATTTGCTAAAAATTCAGACATATTGATAGCATCTTTGCATTGTTCATTCAAAAAAACTTGCAAATTAAACTTTTGATTGTTATTAATCGTATTATTGGTAGTAGTCGGTTTTTGTGCTATTTCTATTAATTGTTTGTTTTGCTCGACAATGAGTTCTTTAAATTCTTGATTTTGCTTTATTAACTGTAACATCGTATTCGCTGTATCTGTTTGTTGTATACCATTTTCCATAATGATTTCATTATTTGTATACTTATCGTTGGCGACTTTTGGCGACTTTTTCTCACATTTCAATTTGTGACGATAAAGGTTTTGTCTGCAACTATATTGTTTTTTACAATTACCGCATATATGGGTTGATATATTTTCGTAGTCATTTGTAGTCCTTAAATGTTTTGCAGTCAATAAATGTTTATTGAAGTCACTATTTTTACTGCATTTATAATCACAATGTTCGCAATAAAAATTCATTATTGATTTATGAGAGTTTTTTGTAGTCATTTGTAGTCCTATTATATGACTACAAAAAAATCTCCTAAACCGATTTTTGATAAAATAATAAAAAAAATTATGCAGTCAAATATTTTTTCCAAAAATCCGAATCAAAGCATTATGCTGTAAACACGTTTTTCAAAAACTTCGGATTCGGAAACTATTCTGATAAAATGAAAATTGGACATTTTAAAAATGTCCAAAAGTGAAAAATCCTCCAGAGAGTTGAAATCCAAAAAAACACATCTTTCAGTACTTCGCACTGAGCATACCATAAAATGTAAAAATAATAATCATTGTAATTATATTCACTTCTTATTAGAGTGTATATAATTTAATTGAATGGACTAAAAATATTCATACCCTTTATTATTTTTTGGCGTTTCCATACTTGATAAAATTGGTTCCTACAGTGAGGAAAAAGACCTTCATGGGTTGTCAATGGCTCGTGATAAGCCACCATAAATTTGTTTTTCTTTAGTACATCATCTACATATTTTTTATGTTCTGGATTGTAATAGTCATTTTCCATAATAATCAGATTCACATTGTTTAATATTTCAGGCATATCTTTTAAAATATAATAAAATGCTCCTTCACAGTCCACAATCAAAGTATCAAAATTAACGCGATATTTTTGATTAATATCTTTCAAAGTGACTGTTTCTACACGATTATATCCATCTATATCTACATCACTTTCTATTGTATTCCACCCTTTTTGAACAAGACGTCTTTTAGATAATGCTGCACTTACAATATGAAATTTAAATCCATTTGCTTTCATATTTTCTTCCAACATTCTCGCGGATTCTGGGTCAGATTCCAATGTAACAAATTTATTATTGTCCTTTTGTTTCAAAATATAGGCAATTATCATTGAGTTTCTTCCAACATTGCTACCAAGTTCTAATACGCGTTCGTTTCCAGTTAAGTAACGAAGTGCTATACGCTGTTCAGGTAATTCATCTTTCATATCTCCATATTTCATTTGCACTTTGCTATGAATGATTTCCAATTTTTTATCAACATCCGCATAAGCATATTGAATATGTTCTGGAATATCATTATTTTCATAAATTTTATTTTGAAGTGTATCAATAAACACCGTCTTAGTATGGTCATAAGTATTTATTTGATTATTATCATTAACTATAATAATTTCTTTTAATTTACCATAAGCAGGATCAGTAAATAATAAAGATCGCGAACGCTCTGTAGGAGGAATACGAATAATATTATCTGTCATTAATTCTTGATAACATTTTGTGGTTACATCCACATTTCCTTCACCAAGTCCATACAAAATTTTCATTATAATATACAAAAATAAAAACGTGTTTTTATATTTTTATTTCACTTTTTATATTACACACATTCTTCGCAATCACACATATATCGTAAATTATATTCATACTCACTTTTTAGGTGCATATCATGTATTGATTTACATTTTACCATATGAGTAGTGTGTGTTGATATGATATAATATTGATTTGTCCATGAAGATTTATTTTTATTTTCATTAAACAATTCACGAATAATCGAGTCCGGAGATTCCATATCATCTAATTCGGATTCGTGTGGAAAATATGTTTCTGTAAATCCGATAATTGTTTTGGGTTCAGTAAAATACTGTAATAATTGTTTGTTCGGAAAATAACCGCTTAAAATCAATCCATCCGCATTACACATATCATTACGAAGTTCTGGACTCATATTGTAAAGAAAGTTAGTAGATACATAATATTTCAATGTTTGATTTGTATATTTGTTTTTGAACAAGAATACATGCGGGTTGATATGTGGATACTTAGATTCCCAATTATGTTGTTTACTTCCTTTCAAAAGTGTATATACATATTCATCATCCATAGGATAGTCATCCAATAATTCATAACCAAACCGAAAGCATTTCTGAGTCAGGTCATTTACGAAGTAATGTTTATAGGTGTTTTCGTCGTAAGGTAATGTTTCATTTTCACCTCTTGGTTGTATATCTACATAAATAAATTCCTTTACGTTTCTGAATTCTGCGTGAAGAGTTGGTTCAATGTGGTCCCATGGTCCCATATACAGAATTTTTTTAAGACCCAGTTTTTTTAATTCGGTTGAATGACTCGGGTGGGTCATATCAGGCCATTTGTAAGAATGATTGTTTGCGTTCATGATGTAGTTTGTTTTTACTGCATACATAAAAAATACATTAGATAATTTCAATTTTACAACAAACTATAACTACAAATGAAATTTTACACGTTTTGCTTTAATTGCTCTATGACCACTTGTCGTATGAGAAGTATGAAAATCATCAAAGTTCCGTTTCATCATATTTCCATGATGGTCTACATAAATTATACTCCGTATATTGAAATCTTTCATTTTCAAGAAACAATCTATACATGGAGAAGAACAAACCATTTCACCTGTGTTTGACACACGCCCAATATATATATTTATTTTTTTGGTTATATTTTTCTTTAAACATTTTCGCAAAACATCTATTTCTGCATGGCATGAACAAGATTTACCGATCATGCCATCCTTTGAATATGTTCTATAATTATTACACCCTCTTGCGACAATTTTACCAGAAACCACCGCAATACATCCTAATTGGAAACTAATCTTAGATTTCATTGCTTCTTCTATAGCGAGCGACATATATCGCGCATCAGTATTAGAGTACGTTTCAGTCATTTACATTGTTTTTTTGTTATATTTATAAAATATAACATATTTCTGTTCAATTTTATCCATTGACTAACTCATCAATCGTTTTGTATCCATCTATATCTAATTCTTGGTTGATTTTTTCTTCCAACATCGCTAATTTGTCTATGAGTTGCTGTAAATGAGGGATGATTACTTGTTTGTATACAGGCGATTCTGCAAGGGGATTATTATTTATATTGTTTATCATTGCGCGCAAATTATACAATTCAAATCCCACTACATACTCTTTTTCGTCTTCTAAGTTGGGAATATATTCCCACGATTTCGCTGGAGGTTTAGTCATAGTCATAGTTATTGTTTTTTAGTGTATAATTTTGTCAGTTACGTTTATTATTCAATTTTTTGTGTATATATAATATCTCTACCCAATATATAGTATGTCTGGAACTGGAGGAGGATTTTACGACTTCACTCAAGGAAACGTATTGCCTAATACCACCACCATAGGTACTTCTGGTGGACAAGAATTAGTTGCGTTGAAACAAGATGGAGGAAAGAAGCGTAAGAGAAAACAATCAAAAAAGAGAACCAAGACAAATAGAAAATTGAAGAAGAACCGCAACAAGAAAAGAAAGACAGCTAAGAAATAGATAGATTAATAAATTATGAGCGCAGCATTGTTACCCGACCAATTTGACACTTTGTTAACATTGTATAGACAAGTAAAATTATATCACCCTGAATCGACTAATTCGTTCATGGCGATAAAAAAACATGCAAATAATATGAAAGCAAACTTAGAAAAAAATTTGAATGGACCTATTAACATAAGTGATTATGAATGTTGGTATGAAATCCAATCAGATAAGGAATTGGATAGTCAAGCACCTTATCTGAAATATAAAGAAGATGTTGTCGCATAAATATTTATTCCAAATTTTCAAAAGCAATTAAACATTTATGCTGTGATTTAAGTTCTTTATCTTCATCCATTTTCGTAGTTTTGTCTTTCGGGTCAAATACTAATTTCCATTCGTCGCTGTTATCTACTGTATCCATATTTGTATATTTTTTACTGTTATTTTGAATAATTTTATAATTGCATTTTTTGTAATAGCGACGGCGTTGTATCCACTGTTTTTGAAATGGGTCATGTTGGTCTACCAAATCAACAATAATGGGTTTGGCATGTTTCACTCGTAAAATTCTACCTACCGATTGTGTAATATCTGTTTTTGGAGTCACCATCACCAATGTAGAGAGTGTTTTTATATCGAGTGCTTCTGCTGCCATTGCGTAAGTCGCTAATACAATACGTTTCTTTTCTGTTTTTTCCAAATCAGTTTGTTTCATTCCTCCCACGTAATATCCAATCATCTCTTCGTCATCATTCCACGACTTGATGTATTGATAAATCGCGGTCAACAAACTACGATTGTGACATAATACCATGATTTGTTTATCCGGGTCTTCGCTCAACAAATCTTGGAGAATTTTAATAATAAACATTGTGCGGGGATTATGTGCACATAATTTGGTTATCATTGTGCTATATTTGGTATTGCCGCGATAATCTGTTTCTAATTCGTTGAATTCCTCGTCGTTGCTATGGAAATGAATCGCACGAACACATACAGGGTCTTCACCTTCTCGTTGTTTACTATATATTTTGCTTCCAATAAACATATACAATACTTTTGTAAGTCCGTCTTTGCGGTCCACCGTTGCTGAAATCCCAAGCATATTTGGTGTAGTTACCTTCAAAAGGGTTTTGGAAAACTGTTCACTTCCAATGCGATGCACCTCGTCTACAATGGTCAATCCGAAACTTTGAAATCCATTCGGACCATAATCTTTATCATACAATGATTGTAACATGCCGATTACAATATCTTTATCTTCAATATCAAATTTCTGACCTTGTATTTTTCCAACTTTCGCTCCTGGTAAGAAATCTTCTATACGTTCGATCCATTGATTCATCAAGAATTCTTTGTGAACAATAATTAATGTTTTCTTTTTAATGCGTGACACGATATTCAGTGCCATAATCGTTTTTCCTGCACCACAAAATATTTCCAATATACCTCCGTTACCATTTTCAGTATGATTTTTCGCAATAGGTTCCCCAATATGGTTCATATAGACTCCTACAATATCTTCTTGATAATCACGTAAAGGTTTATCAAAAGAAACGTCAATATCATCTCCTTCCTGTAGTTCACTTTTATCAGGCAAACCATAACGCTCTATACCATAGAACCGAGGCAAATACATTTTTTTATCGTTTTCTTTATACACTGGAAAAGCGTTTGCTTGAGCAGCACCTGGTGCACCATAACTCATTTTCATTTCCACAGGTTTTACCAACAATTCTTCTTTCAAACAAGCAATATCTTCTTCAGTCATAACTGATTTGGGAATAGTGTATCCTTTTTTGCCCAAATACCCAGCGCTCCGCACATTTTCCTTGTATTCAGGTGTCAAAAGTAGACTTGTTTTCAAAGTAGGTTGCTTCAAATTTTTCTTTCGGTTCATATTTAACTGCTATAATATAAGTACATAACATTATTTGTATTTAGGATAATTCAATTTTCATTATTTCCGTTGATTATAGGTAAAAATAAAATACTAATCTATAATATATACGATGATGAAACTTCAGAAAATGTTCAGCACCTTATCACAAGTGGAAATGATCGCACTTGCTGTGTTTGTATTATATATTGTCTTTCCCATTGAGAACCCATCTTTTATTTCTAATATGGTGGATACTCCTCTGGGTATGGTCGGTGTTTTAGCAGTAACCTTATACCTTTTCTTCAATGCTAACCCTCTGGTTGCTATCTTATACGTGTTTGTTGCCTACGAATTATTGAGACGTAGTGCCAAGCAAACTGGAAAGGCGGCTATCCAGGAGCACACCCCTTCTCAAATAAAGAAGGACGTGAAGATGCAGAAGATGAATCCTGTCAAGAAGGAGACTTTGGAAGAGGAGATGGTAGAGAAGATGGCACCCATTGGACACAGTGACCCCGTTGTTTTCTCTGAGTCTGCGTTCAAACCCGTTGCTGAGGATGTTGGCACTGCTTCCATGTATTAAATTATAATTTATCCATAAATAAATAGTTGAATTGTGCTATTTATTTATCTATATATTTGTGTTATGCTTCTTCTCCGCGTTGCAGTTTGTCTACTTTTTCAATAAGTTTGAAAATAATCAGACCGACAACAGAGAACATAATTCCACCACCACTAATTAATCCAGCAATGTCTTTTGGAAGAATACCTAATCCCATAAGAATCATAGGAATAACTGAACCAACTAAGATAATCGCCAGCAATGCAGGAAGAAGTTTGAATAAGAAACCAAAACTATCACCAATTGCACCCATTACTGAACCCATACTTGCAGACACACCAATCGGTTTATCAATCTTCTTTTTAGTTATTTCATCTGTAATAGTTGTTGTAGGCACTTCTATTTGTATCACACGTCCATTACTTGTAATCGCTTGCAAGAAGTCAGGATTGGATTTTTTCATAGTAATCAATGACGCCGATAGAATCAACACAAGCGATAACATCAGCGATAAAGAGGTAAATTTAGGGTCTTGGGTCATACCAAGAGTATACATAAACATAATCACTGCAGCAAATATTATTATGATTGCTATATCTGCAGTAGCAATGGCTTTCAATCTAGCAATATTGACATCTTTACCTGTGCCGGGGTTCATAAACAAAATCATATCAATTACCGCTTTCTTGTAAAACATAGGAACTATGAAATAACCAACAACAGACAATACTGCAAAAAATGCAAAATTGGTAGTCATTACCATTAAATCGGTTTGTTGTTTTTCGTTTAACATTTTAGAATTAATAGGTACATTGTATGTATTCAATTCGTCCTCGCTTGCTCCAGTAGGACTGCAGTCAATATAAATTTGGTCGTCGTCGCGCTGATTGAGATTATTACCAGGAATAACAATGTAATCTTTGTGGTACTTTTTGGAAAACAAATTACTAATATCACTGAAAACCTCGGTTAAGTCAGGTGTCATATAAATAGGTGTTGTAAACACAAACACATTTTTACTTCCATCTTTGTATTGAACACATTTATCTTGCTTAGGAATGATGTCATTCATATTTATTTCGTAATTTGCTGCCTCTCTTGCTAACATCGCTTCTAAAACATTTTTTTTGGAAGAACTCGATGTTTCTAGAAAGAAACATACATAACACTTAGGCGAATGTTCCAGCACAACCTCACCAATAATTTTTGAATTATTTTCAGTTACATTCACAATATTATCATGATATACCTTACCAATATGGATTTTACTGAAGTTGAATTCACTGGTTGCTCCGTCGGAAGTGTAATAAAAGTTATTATCAATACTGTAGGTAACTGGTGCTTGAAATACTCCGCCATCATTTCTAATTTCGTTTGTGTAAATGGTGGTCAAGGGATAATCATAGATAATTTCTTTATCAAATTTAATATTTTCTGTCAAGTCAAATGTATCGCTCATATTACTTTATATATATAAAGTAATAGAGTTTTTTACCAAATTATAATTCGTCTAAAGGTAAGGAATATAGTTAAGTGTGCTGTTTTCATAGATGGTTGCGTTAAAAGTATCATTGTATCCCTCGACATAGACAATATCGCCATTGTTCATAATATCACAACCGTATTCTCCGGAACAACTTCTGCCATTTACACTGATAGGTAACTTCGTATTGACAAAACCGGTGTTTGACATAGTATAATATTGCCATCTATCGCGTCCAGTCATAATACGACGACCCATAAGAGGCAAAATAAGGTTCTCGTTGTTTCCTCCTTGCTTAGTTAAGATACCCATTTGTTGATAATCATGACCAGTAGCACGTGTTTTAATATTGATGGGAAGTCCACGAACATCACCTCCCATAGTGGGTTGTAAATATTGATTACGTTTTAAAGGAGGAGCATATGGGTCATTCATAGTGTCTGCTGCATCATCCATAATGGGCATTTGAATATCTTGAATAATTCTACTCTGTTTCATAACAACATTATCCAAGTTTTGAGGGACAGGATGGTATACTTGATACATTAAAAATCCTATAATGGCAATAATAATAATGATAAATAAAAGAGTCACGTTCTCAATACATATGACTCCTGGGACACACTTCTTAGGCATATTATACTATAACATTCTATAATATTCCATTATCTATGTGTTCTAAATTGTAATCCCAATTGGACTTAATAATCCATTTACTGACCGACGAGCACCATTGAACATGTCTACAATACCGCCAGTCATAAGAGGAAGTATAGGGTCATTGATATCATCAAACGCGTCACTTGCTTTATTAATAAGAGCACTTGTGCTCAAGCGCTTACAGTTGTAACATTTATCACGTATGCTTTTGGGGAAATGGATGATATGGTATCCAGATGCATCTACAACAATTCGATCGAGTGATTCTAATCCATCCCAAATCTTGGTTTCTAATTCTTTTGCAGGAACACCAATGAAAGTTAAAAATAAAATGAATATTTGAGGAACTAAATAAAGTATCTTACCAAAAATATCCAATGCGTACCAAAAGAAGCAAGACGTAAAATTTTGAATCATCTGCATAGCACAAAACAAATTAGTAAACGCAAATACACCCAAATATTGCGCAAATATAGCAGCGTGCACGGCTAAGTAATAAGCACCTTGTGGAAATTCTTCAAATTCGCGAGCCATTCCTAAAAATATGTCTTTGATACCCATTACAACTTCAGTTATGATAGAAATTAGTTTGGGTATCATTGCTAGAAATTTTAATATAGCAGCAAATGGATTAGCCATTGTTGGATATAATTCTGTTATATTATAACAGGATAATATCAATTATAATTTATACATATTATTTCTTCTTTCTGTTACTGTCTCTGTATTCAGAATATTTATTGATAAATGATTCGGCTTTCTCTAGAAGAGGGTCCATTTTTTCCATATTTTCTAAAATTTCAATTTGTACTTTCTGGAATTCAGGAAGTTCCTTTTGTAAATTGGAAAATTGTTCTTCGATGTCTTTCTTCGTCATCTCTTTCTTAGAGTCCTCATCTTCCAACTCCTTCTCAGATTTTTTATTTTTCTTAACGATTTTGATCTCTTCTTCTTTTTTATCAAAACCTTCTCTGTACTTGAGTTGAGAACCATACACAATTAAATTAGTAAATACAATTGCCGAAAATAAAATCACAATCATATTCTTACTAAAAAATGAAGTCAAAAAACCGACTAAAAACATCAAAAGAACACCATTTACGTTTTGTTTCGTTCCAAAGTGAACTATTTCAAATAAAGCAATAAACAAAAACAAGTATAACACCAATTGACTCTTTAATAAAGGTTGAAATTGGAGAACATTTTTCAAAGAGAATTTCATTTCTATAATAAAAGAATACATTTTATTATACAATTATAGTGTGCCTAAAATGAGCATTTAATCATTGGTCTCATCTTCATTGATTTCTTCATCTTCATTGATTTCTTCATTTTCATCGCTTTCAATATTTACACTGTTTTCTTCACTCACATCTGTATACGAGGGTGGAACATCTCCACCATAGATTTCCAATATTTCTTTTACTACTTCTTCTCTTTGAATATCTTGGTTTTGGAATTCTACGCTACTAATACTAGAGGAACGTTTTCCCCTGAATTTATGTAAAAAATCTTCTAAGCCATTAATATCACTGACTCGGTCATATTGGTCTAAATCACCTGTGACTACTAACTTGCTATTTTCACCCAGACGCGTCATTAACATTTTCATTTGAGAAACAGTTGAGTTTTGCATCTCATCTGCAACAATCCAGCAATTTTTGAAAGTGCGACCACGCATATAACCCAATGGCGCAATTTCAATCACCTTTTCTTCAAGTAAAACAGTTACTTCTTTTGGTGTAATAAAATTATACAACACATCGTAAATAGGACGAATCCAAGGTGCCATTTTTTCTTCAAGTGTTCCAGGTAAGAATCCGAGGTCTTCATCTACCGATACAGAAGGACGTGTGAAAATGAGTTTGTCATATCCACCAGAAAGAAACATTCTTATTCCTTGTTCTGTTGCTAATAATGTTTTTCCTGTTCCCGCTGGACCGGTAGCAACGACGATTTTCTTGGTTTTCTGTTTTAACAGTCGTGTATAATATTTTTGACCGTCATTTCGAGGGATAGTAAACTTGGACTCAAATTCTTTTCTATCTTTCTCCGATAAATACTGTAAGTTTTCGTATATTTGTCGTTGTTTATGAAGGATTGTATCTTTTTCATTTGTTTCGATCATATACTCACGCATGATTTCTTTCTCGTTTTGTTTGCGACATCGACGACCATTGCGACGTGTTGGTTCTTCACCGAGTTCTGCTTCGTGAGAATGTTTGTTTTGTCCTTTCATCCCTTATAATATTGACCTAAATAATCTCAGATTGATATTTTGATTTGTCTTACCATAAATTAATTAATATTTCGCAAATGACATTTACTACAGGTTGTGATGTAATACACAAATACTATTGTAAACATATAAGTTTATTTTCTAAAGGAAATAAAAATCTAAGCACTATAATATTTAGGAACAATATGTCCGATAATACCCAAAATGCTGTTACTAACGCTGAACCTCTTCTCACTCCTGACGATAGTCGCTATGTAATGTTTCCCATTCAACATAACGACATATGGGAAATGTACAAAAAGTCAATCGACTCTTTTTGGCATACTGGAGAAGTCTCTCTTGCCCAGGATATGTCTGACTGGATAAAACTAAGCGAAGATGAGCGTAACTTTATAAAAATGATATTAGCGTTTTTTTCAAGTAGTGATGCTGTAGTAACAGACAATCTAGGAACCCGTTTCATGAACGAAATTCAAGTTTCTGAAGCACGTGCATTTTACGCTTTTCAAATTGCCATTGAAACGATTCATTCCGAGATGTATAGTTTATTGATAGATACTTATATTAAAGACCCCGAAGAAAAAGATAAATTATTTTCTGCTACCCAGAACTATCCTTGCATTGCAAAGAAGTTCAATTGGGCACAAAAATGGGTTAACGATAAACGCAGTAGTTTTGCAACTCGTTTGGTTGCATTTGCCCTAGTAGAAGGGTTATTTTTCTCTTCCTCATTTGCTGCTATTTATTGGATCAAAAAACGTGGATTGATGCCAGGACTTACCTTTTCAAACGAGTTAATTTCTCGCGATGAAGCACTTCATACTGAGTTTGCTATTTTGATGTATTCCAAATTGAATAAAAAATTGCCCAAAAAGAAGATTAATGAAATCGTGAAGGAAGCAGTAGAAATTGAAAAGGAATTTATTTTGGAGGCAATCCCTTGTCGTATGATTGGTATGAATTCTAAGTTAATGTCTCAGTATATTGAGTTTGTTGCTGACCGTTTGTGTGTACAATTAGGATACGATAAAATTTTCAATTCCTCAAATCCATTTGACTTTATGGAACTCATTAGTATTGAGTCCAAGGTGAACTTTTTCGAGCGCACCAATGCTGAATATGCTTTAGCTGACAAGAGTGGTAAAGATAAGGAAGAAGAAGTATTTGATTTCAGTGCTGATTTTTAAATAGAAATTATAGTAAATAGTTCATATTATTATTATAGAAACAAAATTATATATTGCAAAGATGTTCAATATATAATTAGTTATCGAGTTGTTGTATAAACTTTGTAATGCGGTCACTTATAAGGTTCACCTGTTCTTGTCGTGTAAATATGGAAAAATGAGTTCCGTCATATAATTCAAACTGTTTGTTCTCTATTTTTTCGTTGGTCGCTATTTGCCAATCTTGAAATACTTTTTCACATGGTAATTGTTCATCAAAATTCGTAAAAATACATAATACCGGTTGTTTGACTTTCTGTATAGAAACGCACAAGTAAGGCATTTGGAAATTATGATTGAAATGACTATTCAGTAAAATACATGCCTTCACATTTTCTGGATTATTCATTGTATGTAAAAGAGAAACAAACCCTCCGAAAGAATGTCCGATTAATATCGTATCTTCGGGAAAGTCTTTCCAAGCAATATAGTCTTGGTATTCGACATTAGAATCTGGGAGTCTTGCTTGTAATTGCCGTAAAAAATTAGAATAAATAGATTTATCTATAAATGACCCACGACAAAAATAAATATTATACGCCTTTACAATATTCAATAGAAAAAATATGAAATTTAATAAAGCAAACTGAATCATTCTATAGTAAGATAAATATAGTTATATTTAAGTATATTTATTAAGCGTTATCTAAACGTCTCTATCTTCATTTATTTCGTCTTCTGCTAATGGTAGAACCATACATTCTGTATGAATATCGGGTTCGTGATTCTCTTTGTACACGTCCAATGTCCGGGCACTTGAATCAGTTGCTTTTACGTAATTCGGCATCCAGAAATATGGAATTACTTTTCCGCACCCGCTGTAATGTAATTCAAAGACATATCTATAATAAAACTGTTCTAATGTTTGTGGAAGTAAATGGGTGATATGTTTTGTGGAAGGAACTCTTTTTGTTAATGCAATTATATTTTCTTTGTTGTCAATATTTGAATTCTCAAACAAAGACACGAATTGTTCATTAGTGTCTAGACTGTGGATATGTTTGTATATAATTTCACGAGTTGTTGTATTACCACTTGAAACGCCATCACTAAATGCTTCTTTTCGTCGCCATAAAATGTTTGCTGGTAACAATGAGTTTCCTTTCTGATTTTTAAAATACTCTTCGCTGAACGCTTTTCTAATTAGGTATTTTTCTGGATCATGTTTTGAATATCGCATTTTCATTGGGAGAGACAAATAATAATTAACCCAAGTGCGATCCAAGAAAGGTGTTCTCGGTTCTAATCCATGTGACGAAATCGAACGGTCGGACCGCAAAACGTCAAAATAATGAATATTATTCAATAGACGTTTACACTCTCTGTCCAACTCGATACAATTATCGGCTTTCTTCATATACAAATATCCACCCATCAATTCATCGGAACCGTCACCATTGAAAATCACTTTTGCTTCGCTATGTTCGGATATATATTTTGCTACCAACCAATTTCCAACACTTGCACGCACAGTTGTCGTATCATAACTTTCAATATCATAAATTACATTGGGAATAGCATTGACGAAATCTGATTCACTCACTTCAATAGATGTATGTTTTGTGCCCAAGTAATCCGCTACTTGTTGTGCATATTTCAGGTCTTCAGACCCTTCCATTCCTATACTGTATGTTTCTAACTTAGGCAAATTATTTATTTTATGGTATTCATTTACTAATGCTGTTACCAAACTGCTATCCAATCCACCAGACAATAAACAGGCGATAGGTCTGTCGGTACTAACACATCTTTTGTAGACTGCTTCTTTGAAATATACCTGAATATTATCAAGAATGTTATTAGTATCATATTTTCTTGCAAAAATATTGGTATTGAAAGGAAATGTGTTGTATCGGACTTGTTTGTTAGTCTTCCAAAACGAAGACGATTGAAAAGCAAATTTATATACTGAATATGTCCCTGGTTTAAACTGCTGAATATGATATTGTTTGTATATTTTTTTAACGTTTGCTTTTGGATTGTCAAATAAGATACAATCTCTCATATCTGTATAGTGTTTATTTAATGAATCTTGTATTGGTTTCAATGATTTTAATTCACTCGCAAATGCGATAGCACTATTAGTTGAACCACTTATGTCCGTCATAGAATATAATGGTCTTACACCATATGGGTCACGAGCAATATATATTTTATTTGCTTCATTTGTTAGTCGTGCGTCAATCAAAACAAATGCAAATACTCCATCTAACATTTGAAGTGTACTTTCGATACCAAACGTTTTATATAAATGAATAATTATTTCACAGTCAGAATTTGTGCTAGGTCGCACGTGTCCGGGTAGTAGACTGAATAATTTTTTATAATTATAAATTTCACCATTACAGATCAAACTAATATCATCTATACTGATTGGTTGATGAGACACATCATCAAGTCCGTTAATTGCCAATCTATGAAATCCCATCATTGCCTTGATGGAGATTGACTTCAATACAGAAAATTCAGGCCCTCTATGTTTACCTTTTTGAAACGCAGAATCTAGCATATCACGCGTAATAATGCTGTCATCATTATTCAATATAGTAAATATACCACACATAACAGATGCTTATTTTTCAACTAAGAATAGTTACCTTTAATTATTTATATTCATTTGAAATATTGTTAAAGATGAAAAGAATAATATGTGACGTCATTATATAACGATGAATTATTTATTTTTAGACAGTTCTCCAAATAAGGACCAGCAACTAGCATTCTCTCGATCTGCTTCTCCTAAGATATTAGATAAAATGGAAGAACGTGAAATGGAAGAACCTAGTCATGGCATGAAAGGTTCTTTGTTTGCACTCCCTGTTTTAGAAAAAGAGCAAGTAGATATAAAAGAAACTGACAACGAATTATTGGTTTTAGTGAATAAAATGAAGAACCAACTTGTCGGGAAGAAAGACATAAATAAAGATGCTGAAGAAAAAGATGAAACAAATACGATTGAGTTCTCGGACCTGAATATGGGAACACAGTTTTACATGGGTTCACTATCAGTCATTGGTTTATACATTTTGTACAAACTGCTATTAAAAACAAAGTAATATGAGAACATAAATATGAACTCATATTACAAAATAACGTCTATATCACGAATTAATCCTTATTTCTCTTGTAAATTTCAAGAGCAGTAATACCACCGAGAACCTGAGCAATAGTATAAGGTAATAATTCACTAATGGGTAATTTACCAGCAGACGCCATCACAACAGATACAGCGGGATTCAAATGTCCACCAGAAATATCCATAGTCATTAGAATCGCTAATGCTAAAGCAGCGCCAATTGCCAGAGGGTTACCAGTAGATAAAATAACATATACAAAGAAGGTAGTAGCAATAAATTCAACTAAATAATTATACATTGTCTATATTATAATCAACGAAAACATTTCTCACATAGTTAAAATAATTGCATATATCCAGTTTTCTTAGCAGGAACAGTTGATCCGCCAGCGCGAGTTCTACGAACAGCACTATTGACAGTATTTTTCTCGGTATTTGACGTGAACGACAGAGCAGTGTTATTTGCATTGATACTTCCTTTACCAATAGCATTGTTCTTTCTTCTTTGAGTTACACTGGAGGAATCACGGTTACCGAACCATTTTTTAGCACTAGTATCGGGAGTGGTTTCCGTGTATACTTCACGAGCAGCACTAAAGCGAGAACTATTATCAGATGTATTGTCTTTTAAAGGCATCGCACGGGTAAAAGTAAGAGACCCATTATTCAAATTGTTTTTTGTAAATATCATCATACTATATCATATTTACACATATTTATAAACTGCGAATTTAAGAGCGAACGTTCATTAAGAAAGTAACAGAAGCGTTGTGCTCGTCACCGCCATTTGCTAAATCATTATAATTACGGTTCACGCTGACTTGTTTCTTATACCTAATATAATCGGACGAGTCGGCGACGAATTTGGGGTTAGTATTCGCAGAAGGAATACCAGTGCTATCAGGGTTGGCTCCATTGCTGTCGTAGTTCTTACGAAGCAGAAAATCACCGGAGTTGTTCACGGCTCTAAAAGGGGTGACTCTACGCTTGTAATTATTGACGGTTCCAGTGGCGAAAGCAGTGTTCCAAGATCTACGCACTATATCGCGCGCAGAAGTTTGTTCGCTATCTTTGTAATTAGTTAATGTTTGTTTTGCAGAAATTCCTTGAAATCCTCCTCCAAGACTAGACATTTTAATTCTTATTATAATATTATATTATATTTTGTTCTGCGTTATTACTAAATGATGCTACCATTGTAACAATGTTGTTTTCAAGGAATAAATGTAAAGAAAACCTTGTATCAGTATTATATATATATATATGGACGCATCAGGACAAGAAATAACCCCTGAATTTGAAATGAGTGCAGAAAGAAATTCATTTGTTGACCAAGTTACTTTAGAATTGTTAGTGAATAAATCACAATATCATAAACTTGTTTCTAAAAATAATCCAGAAGAAGGTCATAAAATTCAAAGTCATTACAACGAAATAGATGAGTATAAAGATGTCATATTGGATCTTACAGAGGAATTACTTACCAATCGTTATAAAAACGTGAGCACAGAAGTAAATGACTTATTTGATGGTTATGTAAAAGCAGTCATCAATCATTATAAAATGAAGGAAATAGAATCAAGAAATGACTATAATAAATATGACGAAGTGGATGTCATGTTCGATAGAATGCACGAAGAAACCGAACCGATTAATGTAGACAAGTCGGTATGGGGAGGGTCAATTGTAAAACGGAACAAATACTAAAATATTTAGTAAGTATATACTAAATGTTTACAACTACAAAAAAGAAACAGCGAAAACAGCATAAAAAAACATTAAAGAAATTACATTGTAATCCATCCAATAAAACAGAATTAATAGTTCCTCAATCGTGTTTGAAAAAGAGTACTATTTATGTTGTTAGAGATGCTTTCAATGAACACTATCCAGAAAAAGCGATAAAATCAACTAATCCCAAAACCATCTGGAAGGAACTAAATAAAAAATTAGATACATGCGATCGCGAAGATTGTTGGTTTGACCTCATTGAAGATGAATATTTACGTGAAGATTTAAAAAAACAATTATTCGCTCCATTTCAACCGGACGAATGGAAAAGCAACCCTACAACATGGTTAAATAACCATGATATTCTAAAAGTATTGGAACAATACGAAGATTTACATAGTGATTTCAAGTTCATTGGTCCTACCCCAATAGATTTTAACAATACTCCTTTGTATTACTATGGAAAGTGTGTATGCCAAGAGTTGTGTAAAATGAATGTGGATAAATATGTCACAGAAGGGATCAACAATGTAGGTATTGTATTTAATTTAGATAAACATACTTCATCGGGTTCTCATTGGGTATCTTTATATATTGATTTAAAATCCAAAGATGTTTATTATTTTGATAGTAATGGAATCAAACCTCCCAAAGAAATTGAGGTTTTAATGAATGATTTACACAAAGACAAACAATTCAACATGCACATTAACGAATATGAGCATCAAATGCAAAATACCGAATGTGGAATGTATAGTATGTTTTTTATTATTACAATGTTGACTGAAAAATTAGGGAAAAAATCAAAAAATCGCAAAGATATATTTGACCATTTACAGCGCGTTCGTGTATCTGATAACAAAATGAAGAAGTTACGCGAAAAATACTTCAATAAATAAAATCTCTGGATTGTATAAATGAGTAGTCAAAATCAAATTAAACAAGATATAGATGAACAAACGGCTAAAAATAAGAATGTGTCAAAAGGTACCATCATTGAATCAAAAATATTTCCATCTACTTTTAGTGGAAATAGAAGTAATGTTGCCAAGGTAGTTACATCTGTAAAGAAACCTATCCCTTCGTCGAGTGCAAGACAACAAGTAGATTATTATTTAAATCAACTTTCAAATTATGTCGACTGGGCAACTTCATCCAATCCCGACCCTTTGAAAACAACCAATAATTTTTTTCCGTCTTTGAAAAGAACGATTACGTTTCAATCCGCAAGACCAGAAGAGAAGGATGTAAAAGGTGGTAAAAGCAAGAAAAAAAACGGAAAGTCAAAAAAGAATAATAAATCAAAGAAAGGTTCTCAACGCAATAAAAACAAAACACGTAAACATAAATAAAAAACTAACATGAACATAAGCTATATATAATCTTATATTCATGAGTGCACTAATCCATCCCGAGAACCAAAAAATTATTTGGAATATTGTAAATAGTAACTTATATGTTAATGAGTTTTTTCAAAAACACTCACATGTATCCAAGGAACAATGGTTTCGGTCGATTGTAGAGAAGTTTTTTTTACAAAACGAAGGTAGGAACCTATCTATGGAAGAATTAAATATATTAAATAAAGACGTTCTCACTTTTATGGTGAAATCAATCCATTCGATCCCTGTGTCAAGTTCTCATCAAGAACCTCCACAACAAGTCCCAGACCCATATGCGCCATCTTCACAAACCAATTATTCTCCTCAAATACAAACCCCTCCGCATGTCCCTAACAACATAGGAGAACAAACAAATCAACAATTCGAAAACAAACGACAAGAATACGCACAAATGTATGCAAAACCTGTTCCAGAAGAAGTAGATTTCAAAGAAAAAGAAAAAGACACAATTATTGAGAACATGGACGAACTTATCAATAAACATATAAGTGAACGAGAACAACAAATGAAAGAGTTAACTCCTAATATTATCACGAATGTTGCTCCCGCAGTATCTATGCCGGTAGAGGATGTATCGAATAACATCACTGTTGAAATAGAAGAAAAACCAACAGATAATGTTGATAGTAAGTCTGAGGAAACTCCATTGAAAATACAAATAGTCGAACTAAAAGATAAGATACAAGTAATGCAAAGAGATTATGATGCATTAAAAAAAGAGTTGACCGAGAAAGTAGAAGGAAATGTTTCAGCGATTAGTCGTATAGAAAAAGATATAGTATCTATTCGTGAAAACGCAAATAAAATCAAACAACTTGACCAACAATCAGAAAAGTCAGATGAATAGTAACAATCAAAAATATATAAAGTTAAAAAACTGTATATATATTATAATAAAATGGATTGGTTCAAACATTCATTATTTATCAACTTAGATAATCGGGTTGATAGACTAGACCATGCATTGAACGAATTTGAGAAAATGAATATACAAGTAGAACGAGTATCTGCTATCAAAAATAAGCATGGTGCGGTTGGATGCACAATGAGTCATATTAAATGTTTACAGTTAGCTAAAGAGCGTGATTATGATTATGTGTTTATATGCGAAGACGATATTACATTTTTGAATCCTCAGAAATTGAAGGAAAATTTCAAATTATTTCAAACTCATATACATGAGAATTTAAGATGGGATGTATTGATTGTTGGTGGAAACAACGTTCCTCCGTATCAAAAGTTAACTGATTTTTGTGCTCGTGTATTTAGTTGCCAAACAACGACAGGTTATATTGTCAGAAAACACTTTTACGATACATTGATTACCAACTTCAAAGAGAGTGCAGAAAATTTAATGAGACAACCTGAAAATGGTCGCGAATTTGCACTAGATATATACTGGAAAAAACTTCAAAAAAAACATATGTGGTTAATGCTGACACCTCCTACTGTAAGTCAATATGAGAGTTATAGTGATATTGAGAATAGAAATGTTAATTATGATGCTTTAATGCTTGATATGAATAAAGAATGGTATGTAAAGCAACAACATGCACTAATATCCATGCAAAGGATACAACAAGAGAATACTGAAAAGTAACCTATATATAAAATTACTTATTCGTTAAGCGTAAGAAATTTGCCATGACGTGTTTATTTTTTTCTTCATAGCGAGTTGTCTTCAAATTTGATTCGTATTGTTTATGCATCATGCGTTCGCGATAAGTCCTATCTTGTGATTGTAATAATTTTTCTGCTTCTTGTTTTTCAAGGGGTGTCAGAGATTGACTTCCGCGCTCACGCATAAAATGGTCAACCGACGAATATGTTTTTACATTATTAAAATCACGTTCACTTACATTCAATACAGTTTGGTCTTTATGAACCTTTCGTAAATCATCGAATTTCAATTTACTAAAAGGGTCAGACACTACATAGGAATCATCTTCTTCATCGTGAAAATTATTGTTAGTATTATTATTTGAGTATAATACTTGCACGCCATTATGTTTTACTACTGATTGTTGATTCTCTCGAACCCGATCTATAACTTGTCCCATATTACCAGCATTTACCCGTTCATTGATTTCATATACTTCTTTTTCACTTGTGAACCATTCATTTTTGTCTTTGTCTGTTTTGTTCACCATATTTTTTTCGAATAACTGATTAAATTGGTCATTAAACTTTGATTCGCCCATATCTCGTACGAGTTTTTGCATATGTTTCGTCGTATGTTTGTTTTCGTTTTTATAACCATCCGTTGAATATGCTGTGCTGGTATGAGTCGTATCGGCATCTTGTTTATGTTGATTATTGTAGAATTGCAGAACAATATCAAATGCTTTTTTGAAAAATAAGAAATATTCAGACGATAACCTTGACTTGTCTGGATGTGTTGATAATACCTGTTTTTTTGCTCTTTTCAAATCTTCGAGCGAAATATCATAATCTAAATGAAACAAATTCAATATTTCTTTCAATGAATACATATTTACATCTAAATTATGCGCATTGTCTAACTCCATCATCATATAAATAGAGTTCAAAAAAATATTTTTACATTGTTTTTACAAAAAGAAGATAAACAATTCTCATTATATAGAATAGTTATGCCTCTACCAATTATTCATAATATAGAGACTCGTCAAGGGTTACTTGACTTGTTACCACGTAACCCTGGTTTGATAATTATCAAGTTCGGTGCTGAATGGTGTGCTCCGTGCAAAAAAATAGAAAAGGATTTAGAAAATCACTTTGCAAATATGCCTGATAATGTTCAGTGTGTTATCTTAGATATAGATGAATGTTTTGATGTATATGCATATATGAAAAGTAAAAAAATGGTAAAAAGTATTCCTAGTGTAATTTGCTATCAAAAAGGAAGTGATACATATGTGCCAGATGATGTTTATTGTGGTTCAGACAAAAGCGAACTTGATGCCTTTTTCGAAAGATGCAAAGAAGAATTATTGTAAATAATTCTGCACTGGGGTATTCAATACAGACAAATTATCATCACTATATTTGGTAATATCAATTATACATTCACAAAATTCATAAACCTCCATGTTGCATATTTTTGCTTGATATATATGCGATGAAAATGACTTATTTAATATTCTTTTTAATATACGATACCCATTATTGTCTTGTATATTGAATATTTTGTTATATTTACAAACGAAATTATACATTGAATAATTATATCCAAACCACTCATACAAACATTCTTTGTAATTGTGTGTCTTATCTAATAATTTATATATCAATGGCGAAATAAATATACTATTTTCCTTTTCTATCTTATTTGGTATACTTGCAAACTTTGTATAATTACATATCATTAAATTTTGCGAAGAAATGTGATTTTGTTTACATGTATTCGTTAGGTAAGGAAGAAAAGACATCAATAACTTTTCAGTACACAATGTATTCAATATTACAATATGTGTTTGTTTTACATTTTTCAATCGATTCATCAGATATATTTCGTTGGTGTTATATTCAACTGGATTGAATTTGTCAATAATAACTATTAAGGTGTTATTACATACATCTTCATAAGGATCGTATAGAAACACTGGAAACATTTGGTCTAATGCGTTTGAATACCAGTGTGTATATTGCGTGTCAGTTATTTGTTTTTCATTCAATTTACTTCCTATTGATACATACACTCGTGTAAGTTGCATATTTGAAGTTGCCTCAAATATTGTTTGTTCTAAATTCTCAAGAAAATTTGTTTTAAATTCGTCTATTGTGTTCATGATTGATTGCTTATATGATACATATAATAAATCAATTACTTAGATTTCAATTTTGTATGTTTTGTTTGTTTATTTTTTTTCCGATTACGTTTTTTCTTAGTAACTGACCGTTTCTTTCCACCCATTAAACCTTGTTCTTCTTTTTTTTCTTCTTGAGGAACTTCTTCTTGAGGAACTTCTTCTTGAGGAACTTCTTCTTGAGGGACTTTTTCTTGAGGAACTTCTTGGTCTTCCTGTAATTCTGCCCAAGTTACATATGATAGAATTGCAGTGGTAACACCAACAAATATATAACTAATAGGTGGAATATTTGTATAAGTCATATTATACTATAATTAGATAATATGATTTTGTTATTTTAAACACTTATTTTTAGAACAGAACTAACATGAGCATACTTTTCAGACCAAGTCCGTTTGATATCATCAGTAACGACATTCAGAGTATGTCTCTCGTACTCCTCTGGACTTGAAAAAAAGTATGGTTTCACGCCATCCTTACCAGTTGCGCTACGGATCTTGAAAAATAGATTTTCACCAAAACTACCAACGGTAATTCCTGTGTATACAATACCATCGGTTGCACTTTTAATAGGCGCACCAGTAATATCAGAACTGGGGAACATTTCAATAACAAACTTTTTATTTTGAACGTATTTAACTATTTTATCGCCTTTGCGATCGCTTTTATTTTTATTTTTTTTCTTATAAACACCACTAGCCTTAGTAGAAATCGAATTTTCAGAGAGACTTACACAGGTAAACTCATCATCCAAATATGATTGTGGAGGTTGTTCACCTTCATTGATCATATCTTCGAATGACTGACTAGTCAGTGGATATGCTTTTTCAACGGATGCCATTAGAACGGGAAACGAAACGCGATAAGTCGTGTAGTTGTATACTATACATAAGGATCACTCTTTAAATGTATTGTATAAATTATATAGTCAGATAAGAAAACAAAAAATAATCTATACACATTGTAAATGAACGTAAAAAATACAATAGTTGATAAATTCATGAAATATTCAGACAATGAAATTCCAGATACACTGAAAAAAGAAAACGACACACCGAGTGAAATAACAAACATACCGGATGAATTCACCGCTAAACTAACAACTAATGGTGAGCAAAATTTTCCATCGATTCATGATGTGAATGAAGAGGACTCAAATAACTTTGTTTATTTAGACAACGATGATTTATCACGTGATTTTTTGATGGACAGAGATTTAACAAAACAATATACAATACAATTGGTGATGTATCATATGAATATATCACTAGACTTACCATTTTTAGAGTTTTATTTAGAAGGGTCAAATAATTCGTATAGTTTTCCTAAAAAAATAATAGATAATCAGAAATTAGAAAGTGCGATTGAAGAAATAAACAACACACAACAAGGAGGTATGGAAATTACTACAGAACGGCGTGGTGATATTGAAATGGGGATTAAAACGACGATAATAGAAAATAACGATATAAACCCATTTGAACAACAAATATTTGAATTATTCAACAACATTACTGGATATTCAGATATCATCGCTGAAAATGCATACAAGGGATTTGTAGAACATAACAATATTATATATGTGTTATTCGAAAACAAAGAAAAAATGATTCAAAGCGACGATACCGAACAAAATCATATGTGGGTTATCTTGGATGAAATAATGAAACAATCAGTGTTGAATACACCTATTCAAGAATCAGTTTATAATTTATTTTTAGAACATACCAAACTTGCTCATATTAGTAGTTCAGAAGGAAAAATAATTGATATTCCTCTAATGGTGTATCCTGTAGATAAGGTAAATGGTATATACGAAAATATTTATTATAATAGTGAAAACGCCGATGAAACATATTTAATTACCATACCAATTGATAATGACGATTATGGACATATGTTTTTGTTTACACCTGCGATTTTACCTTCAAATCAAGATGTAAATTCGATTAAACGAATGGTTATTTTCACACAAAAGGCATTATACATGTTAACGAAACCAACGAAAGAATTGTTTGATAAAAATCCAATTATACGTTTCAAAGAAGACGATTTGACTTTTTGGGGAGTATCCAATTATTTACTATTTACAGAACTACTATAATATGTGTTTTTAATATATACAGATGTACGCCAATCTTTTAGGAATTACTTTTTTGAAGTCATGCAGACCTTATTTTTTAAAAAATATTTTTGATACAATTGACATTCAAGATTTCCTGTTGATCAACACATTATTTATCATGATAATTGTATTTGTGTATTTCGCCATAAATTTTGCGTTAGAAAATGAGAGTTTCAATGTGACTTGTAAGAATTGTTCTAATTTATCTTTACCTCAATATTTAATTATGTTTGGATTCGCGTTGTTTACTGTATTTTCTACTTTCAAATTAGTTGAATTTGATTTACAATACAATACTCCCGCCATTAACGCAGTATTAATCAATACAGTCGCGTTATTATTCTTATTTTTTGTAGGTAGGTTTACTTTTCAAGAAGAATATACAGCAAGACATATTGGTGGGTTCACATTGATTACATTAGGTATTATATTACTTATTTCCGATGTTCAATACTTGGACATGACCAGTTTTTCGTTACCATTTTAATTGAATAATTGCAAAAATAATTATTCAATCTAATTCAAACAAATTCATACATGATAAGTTGATAAGAATTCTTTCATATATTTCTCCTCCACATCTACATTATCGTTAATTTCATCCGCAATCGGATCGCGGTCATACATATCTTTAAAGTCCACAATGTATTTATTAATTTTATCAAATGCCATTTTTGACTTCATCATGCGCTCCTCTAATTTTCTGGATTCGTGTAACATTTTTGTCTTCTTATCTGCTAACTCTTGCGCTTTTTCTTCTTTTTGTTCTTCAATTAACTTTTGTAATTCTTCGATTTTTTGTGTTTGTTCAGTTATCATTTCATTTTTCTTAGCATCAGCTAATCCAAGTAGGTCTTTATCATCATCCACATTTTCTAATAATTCACTTACACTAATAATGGTGTCACAAATGTCAGGTTTCTTTATTTTTTCGAAGTGTCTTCTCCTACTTGAACCTTCTTTTCCTTGGAATTTCTTGTTAAACTCTTCCACTATTTTATCTGGAATAATTGGACTGGTTTCCATTAAACGATCGTATTCATGGCGACAAAGTTTCAAAAAATGTCCGGCATCATCTCTCTCGTCAGGTTTCTTTGCAAGTTCAATGCGAATATTTCTGGCGAATTTATCCCAAGAAATCATAGATACCCGATGTGCTTCGTTCAATTCAGATATTTTTAAATATTGTTGCACAGTGGTTAAAATACCAATGCAAATGTTAATAGCACCTATTACCATCGGAGAATATGTGTTGTAAGGTGGAGGTAGACTTGACTGTGCGAAAGATGCTGTTCCAGTAATAGTAGATAGCGTAATTGCTGGAATAGTAAACCAAGCATGCAAATAAGAATACTTGGCGTGTGAGCGTAAATTCAACCATTTATAACATTGAGCAACATCACACCATTCAATCAATATTGCCTCATTTTCTTTTGACCATTCTATAGGCATCATACTACCTTCCATTATACTTTTATTATCAGTATGTTCTGTATGATCAGTATGTTCAATATGTTCAGTATGTTCAATAGGCATATCCTTATTTGTTTTGTCGTTTGTATTTGTCTTGTCCATTACTATCCTTATATTGTATACGCAAAAAAAATACCGACACTATAAATAAATACTATAAATAAATACCCTATATCTAGAGGTTATTTATTTGTGTTTATGCATCATTCAGAGTGTCGTCCAACTGAACAACGGCACCTGTTTTATCTTCATTGAGTTCTGAAATTTGTGTTACAATCGTATTAATAGTATCCGATTTACTACTTTCACTTCCCATCTCTGACTCGTGTTCTTTAGTGTCAATTTCTTCGTCAGATTCGTCACGTAAATAATCATTTTGATTCACATTATCCTCCTCAATATCATCTATAGAAAAACTCATATTGTTATGCAAGTTGTTATCCATTTCATTTGAAAAATCCTCTAACTTAGACAAAACACGTTTCAATTGTTTCTTTTGAGAGATGTGAAAAAATGCTAAATAATTCAGAAACAAATTTGTTTGTTCTTGTAAAATCAAATTCTCGTATTGTAGTGTATTTAAAAAATTGGAAATAGAGTAACCAATCTTACTGTCATCACTATATCCAGTAATTGTATTACGTTGACCTGCGCTCTTGATATGTAATGTATTAATCAAATACAATATACTTGCATGAATTCCTTTGACGTCTTCCAATTTATATTCTTGTGAAGGTTCAAGTTCCTTATACACAGGGAATGTCTTTGCGTTTAAATCATCATTCTCAATTTCAATAGTATGGTCTTTGAAATATTGAATAATCAATGTATATAGTTTGTAATAATCACAATACATACGGTTATTTAATAAAACACGGAATTTTTCAATATTTTCTATCTCCAACATGAAAGATTTGTATTGAAAAAAGAACGCATCTAAACAAAAAAGCATTACCTTTTTCGTATTTTGTTTCATTAATTCGGTATACATTTTCTTTACTTGCTGTAACCTATCATGAATATCTGTTTTTGTTTGAAACACTTTTCGCTTTAACGATAATATACTATCAAAATTATTTTTTAGTTTGTCCATTTTAAATGCGTGGTCATCAGCCATTACAATATCGTATATATGTTCTAATAGAAATAAATTTATGACCCATATAGTTCATATGTATAATTCCGGATGGTTGTATTAATATCTCTCATCATATTCTCAAACGATATCGTATCATATAAATAATCCTTGAACTTAATAGAAATGTTCATGGGTTGATGTTCGTCTATCATAAATTGTGATCTATGAACAAAATCCAAAGGTATATTATCATAATTTAATGGTACAATGTCATCATTATTTTTTTGTGGTAGCATATACGGATTGTATACTTTAATTAACCAACTGAATTCTGCTTCTTCGTCATAAACAAATTTGTATACTTTTTCCAGATATAATTTAGTATAAAACTCCTTTGCTCTGGTCGAATCATACAAATTAATTTTTAATAATCCTATGTAATATATTTCTCCTTCGTTCCTTTTACTATACAAATTTGCATTTACTATATCACCGATGTTTTCATTGCGAAAATAATAAGCAAGAATCGAACGCGTAATATTATTACGAATATAAGGAATATATACCGTAATTTGTTTGGACATAATGGTTAATATTTGTTGATAGTGTTGTTGATGTATTTTTACAATATTAGTAAATGGAAATAAAAACTTCAATTTTATATGTATAAAGAATATAACATGAATACAGAAACACAAATAGAAACACAAATAGAAACACAAATAGACACAAAAACTATTTCTAGACCATCATTAGTTCGTAACAACAATATATTTTTGGATATGAAAGAAAAACGTCTTTCGGACCATGATATAAAATTTTATAAAAGTATTCACATAAATATATCAGAAATAGAAAAATAAATATTCACTATAAACATAATAAACAAACACAAATAAAGTATATATTATAGACGTTATGGAGAAAAATGAAGAAGTGTTGCCTAGATTTGGTTCCATCATTGGAGATTTAATTGGTGACTTGGCGAACACATTTCCCGAATTCAGTGATAAGTTTCAAAAATACCAACAAGATGATTTTGCGTCAATGTATCTGAAAGACGCATATGACCACGCAACAAAAGTGTTACCCGAGCGTTTTTTTGATATTTTGTATCAAAATGCCGATATTTTCAAAGATGATACGAATACAGAGTTTCTTCCCGGTATTGATTTTAAACTATTTTTCACTTGCGAAGATGTATCAGAAGATACTAAGAAAACTCTTTGGAAGTATCTTCAGTTAATTCTATTTACAGTAGTAGAGAATGTTCAGGATAAGTCAATGTTTGGAGAAGCATCTAATTTGTTTCAAGGTATCAATGAAGAAGAGTTGCAAAGCAAATTAAGCGAAGCAATGAATGGAATGGGAGATCTATTCAAAAATATGGGTAAAATGAGTGAATCGATGGGTGGTTCAATAGATGGCGATGAAGATGGGGATGAAACCGCAAATAAATTCAAGGAGGGGTTCAAATCAAAGATGGGTAATTTGCCTGACCTGAAGGGTATTCAAGAAAAACTCAACAAATTATTTGAGGGTAAAATTGGTGCATTAGCAAAAGAAATGGCGGAAGACTTGACCAACGACTTCACAGAAGTATTTGGGGCAGATATGGAAAGCAAACACGCGAATCCTCAAGATATTATGAAAGAATTAATGAAGAATCCAACAAAAATGATGGATTTGATGAAGAAGGTATCTGGTAAGTTGAATGCTAAGATGGAAAGTGGTGAAATCTCCAAAGAAGAGTTGATGAAAGAAGCGGGAGATATTTTAGGTAGTATGGGGGGAGGAGAGGGTGGAGAAGATTTGAATGAAATGTTGAAGAACATGGCGAAGTCTATGGGTGGAAACTTGGGTAAAAATATGCGAATGGATACCAATAAAGTTGATCGAATGATGAAACATCAAGGTTTGAAAACCGCCGTAATGAAACAACATGCAATAAAAAAACAGAAAATACAAGAGCAGGCGCGTATGCGAGAACAGCAAATGCAAGAGCAGATTCGTCTTCAAGAATCAATCCGACAAGAATATATTAAGAATAATGGTGGCAATGAAGATTTAGTATTCCATATTCCAGGTGAAGAAGGACATGAACGCAGTTTTGTTCATCCAGACTTGTTGAAAGAAATGGAAGAAGAAGATAAAAAAGAACCTAAGAAATCCAAAAAGAAGAAAAAGAAAACTAAGAAATAAATATAATTGTTTTTATCTAACGATTGTATATATATATGTTATCCAAATACATCAACATTCCTCTATTTTTAGTGGCACTTAGCATAGGAATATTTGCAGTATATATTACTGTGCCTGAAACTAGGAATATTTATGTATTTCCTACTCATGAAAACGTTGAAATAATGCAATACAAAGATAAAACCGGAAATTGCTTTGAATATAAAGAAACCGAAGTTACTTGTCCAACAAACGAAAAAGAGATTACACAAATAAAACCACAATATTAGTATGATACCAAAAAAATATACTCATATTGTAAATGAGCACAGATGCAAGTTATAACTTACCTATATCTATAAAAGACACACGATACAATGAACAATGGACCGAAGGTATTTTTGATGTATTAGACAGAATACGTGTGAATTGTTATGAACTGAGTGAAATTCATAGTTACAAATACGAATATTACAAAGAAGTTGCCAAAGCATATCGTATTCCGATCATCGTATTGAGTGGTATAAATACGTTTGCAGCAGTTGGTTTAGATGGTGCTTTGGACCCGCATGCTGTAGGCATTATAACCAGTTTGATTTCTCTTGCATGTGGAATTATAACAGCAGTTGAATTGTATTTAAACGTACAAAAGAAAATGGAAAATGAATTAATATCACATAAAGATTATTACAAACTCAGTTTGGAAATATACAAAACCATCAAAATTGAGGCAGACAAACGAGGAGTGGATGGAAAGACCTTTTTAGATGATAAATTCAATGCCTACGAAAAGTTGCTACAAAACTCCAATGATGCAAAAGAATATTCCGTCATGCAAACAGACTATTTGACGCCTCCGTTAATGGAAGATGTAAAGGCACAAGTAGACAGTGAAAATAGCAAAAAATTATCAAAATATTTTAAAGTTCCTAGTTTTGAATCAATTACGTCTCCCAAATGGCATCAAATGAAAAAAGAAAGAGCAAAACGATGTGAGATGCGTAGTCAACGTAAGAATTACCCACGTATGGTATCCATTCCAGAAAATCATAGTGAAGGTTATGCACAATCAGACACTGCGTCTATAAGCACTCATGGAGAAATAAACGAACATATTCATGTTACAATAAAAGACGACAAAGGTAATATTTTAGATAAATACAATAGAGACAACAATGTATAACTTACCATGTTGATTTACAATCATGATAAAGATTTCACATCCGAGTCTTCTACAGATGTAAAGTTCCTATAGGTAAACGTATCAAGAAAAATAAATGGTGATGTAGACGATTTTTCAAAATACAATTTAGAAAAACAAAAATAATATTATATATATATATATAATGTCTGAATTGCAACGAAAAAGAGAAACAAAATTACCAGAAAGATTCCGTGATGATTATATTTTACAAGGAGACGCTGCGAAGGTGTATAATAAAATAACTCGTGAAAATCCATCATGTAGTAAAAAAGATATGCAAGACACATTGAACACATTAAATGCTGAATTAGAAAAACTATCCCTTGAAGCGAAGAAAGATAATGGTACCGAGTTGCTTAATCAACTTGAATCTATGAATTTAAATGACGATTTTAACAGAACCAAAAAGCGAAGAATGAACGGTGGTATGATGAGTGGAATGAATGCGACTGCATTGATTATGTATTTGATTACGGATGCAATGAAAGAAGGTGCAAAATATGGGTATGAACAAATTACAAAGTTATTAGCAGGTGGACTGAGAGTATTGGAATTTTTATCTAATAAAGACAGTTGCGCAGAACTCGTTTTACGTGAATATTTGGGTAATAAACTTATGCTCTTCATTCAATTCTACTATATTGGTGAGATGGCGGATAAAGAATTAATTCCTATCAATGTTATTATAAAAATATCAGAATTATTACCCAAATTAGCACCTTATGTCATGAAAGGAGTTTCTGCTGTTTTCATCGGTTCCATCGGGTATTTAGTATATCATTTTGTTAATTATTATGGAGAAAAATTATCTAATAATGCAAAAGGTAAAGTGGAATCTCTTAAAAACACATTAGATACCTTAGAAGAAGCAACGTCAAAGGACGTTGTTGAAACAGTTATTAGTAAATCGAAAGATATGGTGGAAAAGGCAACCGAGTTGATTACTGAACTGAAACATAAACCACCTGTTCTTACCGAGAACGAGAAAAAAGAATTTATGGATAAGATTAGAAGCGAATTAGCCGATAAACTGGAGAAACATATAGGCGAACTTAATCCTAACGTTAAGTATAAAATAAAAAAAAATTATACTTTTACGGGACTAGACGATGATGATGATGTTCTACAATATTCGCCACCAGATTCATCACTATATTCGACCTATAATGGCGGTAAAAACCACAAGAAAAGAAAAACACAGAAACGCAAAAACAAGTCTAATAAAAAGACCACCAAAAAGTCTAACAAATCAAAGAAACATCGCAAGTAAACATACTAATTACGTAAAGTAAATCACAAAATATATACTAATATAGTATATATTATGCACTTAGATAGACTTTTGAAAACGGAAACAGGTAAGGCTTTTGTTTCCATATTGCTAGGATTAGGTTTAGCATCATTATTTAGAAGAGTATGTCATGACGACAAATGTTTACGATTTAATGGACCAGTTTTAGACGAAGTAGAAGGAAAGACCTTCAAGTCTGGAGATAAATGTTATAAATATGAATCAGTTCATACCAAATGTGAAAATACAAAAAAATCTGTTGACATTCAGCAAAAGGAAAAATAATTTACTGTCTTATTCGTTGAAAACTATACAATCAAACATAATTATTATTGTATAGTTCATGGACAACGCAACGACTCGTATTGCAGATTTACCCATCCAACCCATCCAACCAGAGAAAAATACACCGAAAATTCCCGATGGGGTTCAAACAAATTATGTGCCTATTAATAATCATCCAAACCCATATGGAACGCCAAATACGCAACAACCTATGGGGCATCCCGAAATGGCACAATCACATAATCAACATATGGAGAATATGCATGTCCGCCCTGACCCACCAAGCGCACAATTTTTAGATGAAGAACAACAACACGCCATTATTGCATCTCAGTCACAGCAACGACTTCCTTCACGTGATATTCCTATGGACACAACACAATTTTCGCAAGACGAACAAATACAAACGAATTATGTGCCCAAATCTATTTTGAAAAAAGATTATGTGCGCGACGAATACAATGTTTCTGAACAAGAAATCCAGAACCAAGAGCGCGCGAAGAAGCAACAGACCCGTTTTGAGACAATGATTCACGAATTCCAAGTGCCCATTATTCTCAGTTTGTTATATTTCCTTTTTCAACTCCCGATTGTGAATGCGCAAATATTTAAAAAGTTCTCCTTTTTAAGCATTTATGATGAAGATGGAAATTTTAATGTTTATGGATTAGGTTTCAAAAGTGTCTTATTCGGTTCCATTTATTATGCATTTATGAATGTATTCTACTTTTTAATGGAAATATAAATAACGAACTTATAAAAATGGGAACAATTTAGACCTCTTTTTCTTGGTTTTGTTTTTCTTTTCTTCTAATTGTTTCTTTTTTTCCTTCGTTTTTTCTATTTTTTCCTTCTTTTCTAATTTCAATCTCTCAATATTTGCGGGATTGTAATTCAAAAACCATTCGTCATAATGTTTTGAACCCTTTTTAATTTCCCTATATTTTGATGCTTTTTCAGCGCGAATAGACTCTTTTGTTGGTTGTTTTCCAAAACAATCGATATTGAATCGTTTTAACAGTCCTTTTTGACTGAGACGGTTCTTCTCTTGCACATGAAACAAATACGATGACATACAAAGCAATCTATCAATATCATATTCAGGTAAATTAATGTAAGTAAAACCCAAATAGAATGATAAAATTGTATCGATAGTCGCTACCTTTACAGATGTATTTTTCACATTAATTATATTGTAGTTATGACAAGCAATCGGTTCGTAAATAAATGCGATTGTTTCATCACCAACTGCTACCTGGATACGTCTAGGCAATATTTCGCCCAAAGGTGCGTGTTCTGCAGACTTGATATTAGTCGCACCTAGTTCTTGTAACTGTTCTTGCAAGATTAACGCGGTCTTATCAATATCATCACTTATAACGTCAAAATCGGGAGTATGTTTTCTAGTCTTAGCGCGAGATTCCTTTTTTGAAATATATTGAGAATATAACGAATATGCGTATCCACCAAAAAACACAACTCCATTATTAATAAGTGTATCTCTTGATGTCAAATAAATTTTGCTCTTCATATCATCTTCAATAGTCATTTCACGTTGAAAATCAATCGAATCGCATTTGGAAGACTTCAGTGGATAATGTTTATTCAACAAAGTCAATCGTTTCAATACCTTTTCCCAGCGGCTCACATCACCTGCGGGACGAGATAACTCTAAATACATACCCATACGTAAAAAGTTCGCAGGGACGTAGCGTATTCCGGCAACCAATAATGATTCCTTAAACAATGATTTGTATAAGTCAGGTTCTAATTGTGTAATATCCGCAATAGGAATAAAATTCACATAGACTTTGTATGTTCCGTAATGAACTCCTGCTTTTGCCTCAGCATCAGTATAACCGAGTTTATAATAAATGTCAGTTAATTCTTTCGCATCATTCAATGCATCAGGTGAATAAAAATCATAATCTGGGATTTCAGCATCACGATTATAGAATTGATCATACGAAGGTAAAATATTGTTAATAGCCGTGCCTCCATAACACATCAATTTCTTCTTGATCAGAAAATCTTCTACTATCTTTAAAATACTTTTTATTTCAGAGGTATTCACAATTTTCTTTCCTTTGGTTTCTTCGTTCTCGTCTACCGCCTGACGCAATATTGCTAATTCACACTCTTCAAACGTCATTTTGTTATCACATGCAGCGTTGTTGTATTTGTTATATTTTTTCTTAGTCTGTTGTTTTCCCATAAATAATGTTATATTATATAATATTATTTTAATTTGTTAGTTAAATATCTATATTTATTCGCTAATTTCCTCGTTGGTTTTATAATATTGAATCACAGAAGCAAGTGGAACAAAACTGGATTGGAAATTATTGAAGAATTCCTCATATTCGTTCAATTCGTCACCTTTTAAATAAAAACGGAACAAGTTCACTTGAATCGCACGTCCTAAAACAAGGTCCTTCAACTCCGGATTTTTCTCGTTTTTCATACGTTTACTAGGAATCGCCATACGATACTTATCTACATTGGTGCATAATTCGCACCCGTCTTTGATTGCAAGGGGATATGTGTTTTCAGCAAGCACTTCTCCAAATGTATTCGAATACATACTGGTTGTGCCACTTTCAATGTTGATATATCTTGTCAACTCAATACAATATTTATCGTCTTTCGTGCATTGAGATTGTTCAGCATAATTAGTATTTAAGGATTTATCAAATACAAGCACAACTTTACCCATAATATCACTCAATTTAGTGTTACTGTCTACTTTTTTGCTATACAATTTGTTTTTCAAAGAATGGTCCACCGACTTAGCAATCATTTTGTAAATAGAATTGTCTTTGGACTTCACTCGTAATTGTATAAATATCGGGTCTTCGTAATTAGGAGATGGACGAGAAAACGCGCTACTTACAACACTGGCTAACGCGTTATCTAGCAAAATGGAATTCTCTGTCTCGTGTGACTGATACGTTTTATCTACACTATATGTTACTTTCGGTTTGTCATCAATTAAAAATACTTCAAAATCTACAAAACGGCACCCACGCTCAATGACATATTTAATCATATCTGTACTTACATAATTACCAGTCACTGCGCTATTGTATGAACCTTTTATAACATAATCCTTCAATAATTCGCTGGAATGGTTTTTATTTGTAGAAGACACATTAACTGGAATACGTGTATTGTTTAATGATGATAATTCACTAGAAGGACTACTAGTAAAACCTTCTTCAACACCTTCACAAGTATCTATCTTACATTTTTTATTCTCAAATGATTCACGGAAGTTTAACCATTGTTTCGCATGAACCAATAAAAACTTAGAAAATAAGTAAAATAGGATACAAATACTCACTACACTTATTATTGTTTGTAAATTCATTGGTTATTTATAATATACACATAATATATTTTAACAAACAATAATATAATACTTTATATTATATATACCCATAGAACACATGGCAGGAGGATTACTAAATATCGTATCTACAGGAAATAATAATGTCATATTAACTGGAAATCCTACCAAAACATTTTTTAAAGTAACATATAGCAAATATAGCAATTTTGGATTACAAAAATTTCGTATTGATTATAATGGATTAAGAGAGTTACGTTTAAATGAACCATCTACATTTACTTTCAAAATACCACGTTATGCGGAATTATTAATGGATACCTATATTGTTGTAACTATACCGGATATTTGGAGTCCAATTCATCATCCTGCATCTGGAACCGATGGCACCGGTACAAATAATAATTGGGTGCCTTATGAATACCGCTGGATTAAAAACTTAGGAGCAATGATGATTAAAGAAGTAGAAATCAATTGTGGTTCTATGAATTTACAGCGTTACAGTGGAGAATATATTGCTTCTATGGTGGAAAGGGATTTTAGTGACGAGAAAAAGGACTTATTTAATAAAATGACAGGTAATGTAAGTGAATTGAATGACCCAGGAAGTTCTCATCAGCGTTTGAATACGTATCCTTCAGCATATTATACTACGAATTCCGCTGGAGCAGAACCGTCTATTCGTGGACGTAATTTGTATATTCCATTGAATAGTTGGTTCTGTCTAAATAATGGCGCAGCTTTCCCATTAATTGCTCTGCAATATAACGAACTTACTATCAATGTCACTATGCGACCTATAAGAGATTTATTTCAAGTGAGAGATGTCTATGATATTACTTATAATTTTCCATATGTGCAACCGGATTTCAATGAATCTCGTTTTCAAATGTATCGGTATTTACAGACACCTCCTTCTGCAGACATTAGTCCAGTAAACTATGATAACAAGGTGTCTACCTGGAACGCAGATGTGCATTTATTATCTACTTATTGTTTCTTGTCTAAAGAAGAAGCACAAACTTTCGCAGCAAAAGACCACGTATATTTAGTCAAAGACGTTCATCAATACAAATTTGAAAACATTACAGGCACCAAAAAAGTCAAATTGGAAACAAGTGGTATGGTTGCTAGTTGGATGTGGTATTTACAACGTAATGACGTCAATCTAAGAAACGAATGGGATAACTATTCAAATTGGCCATATGAGCAATTGCCCGTAAATATTACCACTTATTCGGTAAACTCCAGTAGCGTAGGAATTTCTCAAGGTGACGGTAGCACTGTTTATCCAAACATTCATCCAATTAACTCAGTGAATACTGGTATTAATACCACTGGTGACTACGCTGTAGATAATCGTTCTCATATATTAGAAACTATGGGTATTGTCTTGGATGGCGAATATCGTGAAAATATTTTAACGCATGGCGTATATGAATATGTAGAAAAATATACACGCACAAAGGGTAATGCAAAAGAAGGTTTATATTGTTATAACTTCTGCTTGAATACCAGTCCATTTGATTATCAACCATCAGGTGCTATCAATTTGAGTAAATTCAAAAATATTGAATTAGAGATGACCACTTATATTCCTCCCGTGAGTGATAATTCTAATTTTGATATTATTTGTGATATTTGTGGCAATGCTATAGGTATTCGTAAAGCAAATTGGCGTCTATATGACTATAACTACAACCTCACCTTATTTGAGGAGCGATATAATGTGCTTTCATTTGTGGGTGGAAACGCAGGTATGTTATATGCTAAATAATGAGTATGATTAGACCGCTTTTTTATAAGAGTGTATATTATAAAAAAGAAATTATACATATGGACAAGATTAATAACACAGAAAAGAAATCAATTAAGAAAACATTTAGTAAAGAACCTGTACGTAACACATCTGAATTCCAAGTAGAAAATATGAAACATAAGATACAATCAGTCAAGAAGAAGAAAAAGAAGATGTATAATTATAAAAATATTGAACAATTAACAAATATACACGATGACGTTACAACCGATCCATCGAACGAGACAGTAATTGAAGGATTACCAACTAATCCTATTGCGAAATTCAAAGAAGATGATTTTGAAGGGGGTAAAGATGATATATATGAACGTGAAACTCCGCCTCCCAAACAAGAGACACCAGAAGAAGATAAAGACGAAAGTGATAGAAAATCTACAAAAGAAAAAGTAGGTGATTTCTTTCTAAGCGTAGATGCGTTTGGTGATAAAATTGTAGAAACAATAATTCGTGCATTTTCTATTGAAAAGGTTTATGAATCAGATAAGAAAATCGTCAAAGAATATGTATACAGTTTTTTTGCTATATTAGTCGCACTGTATTTGACTACCAATTTATGTATCACTATGTTTTTACGCATTGATGGAAAACGATTAGGCATTGCTGAATATGACCCATATGATAAAAACTTTGATACATCTAATTTTGCTGCTGGATATCCAATATTTTATCGCTATACCGAAGAATATATACGCAAAATGAAAAATGAGGCACCTGAAATACAAAAAGACGCTGTTCCTGAATGGGAAATACCCCATTTTTTATTATCAGGACCATTGTTTCTTGCTGACGCATTCGGGAGTTTTGTTGAAAATACTCCCAAATATCTTACTGATTTGTTCAATGTAAACGTATTATATTTGATAGTATTTGCAATGGCATTTTTTATGGCGCGTAACGGTGTCGCAATTATGCAAGACATCGTTGGTTCAACTATGAATGGAGATTTTGAAAATCCATACGTGTATATCCCATTGCTTGGTATTCTATGGGTATTCGCTATGTCTTTTTCTTCCATGAGTGAATCTCGTGTCGAACTCTTAAAAACCAATACCTATTTCTTAATCGCCTGGGGTATTATGACAATTCTTCAACTTATCTTGTTCATTTTTATGGGTCCTATGATTGGTGCGACGATATTTTTCATACTGTTTTTACTTCTAGGTACTGTTTCTATGTGGTTCTACGCAGAATGGAACATTAGCAAAGCATTTCAATTAGTGACAGAATTAAATAAGATGGTGACACAAGAAATGACAGATTATGAAATGCCAGAGAAAAGTAATTGTCGTAAAACGGGATTTTTCAGTGATATAGCGTTCTATTTAAATAGAATGGCGCATTTTTCATATAAAAATCTCCATTATCTAGCGTTTATTATTTTATTTGGTGTTGCTTGTTCTGATTATTACGCAAATATGAAGAGTGAACGATTAAAGAATATGCTAATACCGTTCACATTTGCATTAATGATTGGACTAAGTACACTGATGGACAATCCATTTGCCTATATTTTCCAAACAGCAGAGTCATTATATTAATCATAAATTCAACTTATAATTATATTTACATTAAAACATAATAAACACTTTTCAATGTAAATACTATCTAAACAATTATGGGAAAGAAGAAGCAAAAAGTTCTTCCATTTGTGAGTATATGCACTCCTACGTTCAATCGTCGTCCATTTATTCAAAACATGTTCGAGTGTTTTCGTAATCAGGACTATCCTAAGGCGAAAATGGAATGGATTATTGTCGATGATGGAACTGATAAGATTGGGGATATGATAAAGGCAGCCGATATTCCACAGATAAAATATTATGAAATAAATAACAAGATGCCTCTGGGCGCCAAGCGTAATTTTATGCATCAACAAGTGAAAGGTGATATTATTGTCTATATGGATGATGATGATTACTATCCACCAGAACGCGTTTCGCATGCGGTCGAAATGTTATTGGATAATCCAGACGCATTATGTGCTGGTGCAAGTGAGATTTATATTTATTTTAAAGGAATGAATAAAATGATGCAATGTGGACCTTATGGACCAAATCACGCTACGGCAGGAACATTTGCTTTCAGAACAGACTTAATCAAGCAAACGAAATATGAAGACCACGCTGCTCTTGCAGAAGAACGTGCATTTTTGAAAGATTACACGGTTCCTTTCGTTCAATTAGACCCAATGAAAACGATTTTGGTATTTTCGCATGACCACAACACGTTTGATAAACGAAAAATGTTTGAGCAACACCAAGACCCTAAGTATTTCAAAGAATCTGGTAAAGTGGTTAATAATTTCATTCGTAGAAAGAATGAGAAGATTATCAAGAAGTTCTTTTTGGAGGAAATTGATAATATGTTGAAATATTACGAACCTGGACGTCCGAATATGAAACCAGATGTGTTGAAACAAATCAAGGAAATAGAAGAAAAGCGTGAGAAAATGAAGCAAGAAATGTTGGAAAAGCAGAAAGAAAATGGACCTATTATATTGAATCGTCCTGAGGGACAAGTGCAATTGTCCAATAAGCAAGTTGTTGAAATTATCAAGCAGCAACAAGGCGAAATTGAGAAAATGAAGCAAGACCGAGTAGAAATTGACCGCTTATCAGGTTTGATGAAACATAAATTGGTCGAATTACATAACAAATCGGTTACTTTACGTAAAGAAAAGGAAGCAATTGAGCAAGAAAAGCATGAATTAGAAGTCCAACTTTCCAATATGCGTGCACAAACGACCGGTATTCTTCCTGAGAAAAAAGTATCTTTTGTAGAACCAACAAGTGACATGCCTGTTAATAAATCCGAACCTGTTATTACTGCTTAATTTTCATAATAAATATACACTATAAAACGTAATTGTATATTTATTCATCATCTTCAATTAACACGTCTTTCTTTACATTCTTATCTAAAAACCTGTAAACGCGTTTTATGTCCAACTTAGTAATATTGGTATCTTGAAACATCTTTTCCACTGCGTTTAATATATCATTCTTTTCATAAAAATCTTTGCCCTTAAATATCCGTAATTCTTGAAACATCGCCAACATATCTTTCTTATCCAAATCCAGACTTTGACACAAGTTAATCAAAAATACCATATTGTTATATTCAGTCGAATATTTAGTTAATACTTTTGTAAAGCGCACCTCAGGTGGATTGAATGTAGGTTTATTATCGAAATATTCGTGATATAATTTATTATTATAAAACGTTTTAATAAGTGAACTCATTTCGTTAAATTGCCATATTTGACTTTGAAAAGTAATACGGTCAATGTAATCAGCGTAACAAATATTGTCCAATATTTGTAAATATAGCGGAAAACTATTTTCTTTTGGTTGTTCTTCTAAGACGTCCACTATATTTTCATGCCATAATAACGATATAATAGTCCGATCGGTTTCATTCATTATTCGTGCGTGGTCTTCTAGTTTATATTGGTAATTTATCAATTGTTGCGTTGTTTTTTTCGCATCTTCGTTGACTGATTTTCGTTTAAAAATAATGTTTAATTTGTCAGTGTCGATTGAGTCTGGAGTGTTCAACAATTTACTCGCAAATTCTAATTTACGAAGATCTCCTTGAATATAGTTCAGAATGGTAGTTTGTTTCTCTTCATCTACATTATTGTAATTTGGAATATTGTGGGTTAATAAGTTATGTATCTGATTTTGCTTCGGTAATTTCAACTCAAATAAATTACATACCTTCATTAATTCCTTCAGTTTTTTATCTATACTATAATTCCCCACACATATAATCGGGTTCTTTGTGCAACTTTCTAATTTCTGTTTTTTTGTTTTCTTCTGTCGTATTAGTTTTATCAATGCGTTAATACCTCCTTTGTCCCCGTTGTTCATTCCATCAATTTCGTCCATTAAAATTACAATACGTTTTTTCTTCTTTTCCATCATTTGTAATACATTCTGAGATGCAATATTGCTACTCGTTATAGTATCAATTAAATTTTTATTTCGCACGTCACCCGCATCATATTTGATAACATCATATCCTATTTCACTTATCGCATCTAATACAAATTTTGTTTTTCCCGAACCAGGTGAACCGTATATATAAAATCCCCTTTTATATGTAATATCGTTCAACGAATTATCAAAATTCAATAATAAAGATTTTAATTCATTTGCTATATGTGTTCTTTCCAGATGCATATTCACATCTTGCATTGTGTATGAATTTGTCATATGTTTATGAATTATTCTTTATTATTTATTATATATTTTTTCTATAATATAATAAATCTAGTATATATCTCTGATTATTTATCTAGAGAACGCACTGAAATCAGCAGTCACTGGCATAAACTGTGTAGATTTCTTTTGGGGAACAGCACCCATGTAATCAAACTCAGCGGTTCTATGGTTCTTGCTAGGAAGTGCAGTATTATTAGTGCGAGTTCCTAATCCAGTTTGTAGTCCAGGAAGTCTGTCATTATCTTCCTTCTTTTCCTTTACACCAGTAGGAGACATTTTGAATAATCCAGCAATACCAGAAGCAGTGTCTTTAACAAGTCCACCAGCAGTTCCTGCGGTATCACGAATTAAACTATCAGCAGTGTCAATTGTCTTTCCGGCAACATCGCCTACCACTTCCACTGATTTACCTGCAAATTCGCCTGCACCACCTACCGCTTTACCAGCAACATCTCCTGCACCACCTACCGCCTTACCAGCAACCTCTCCTACACCACCTACCGCCTTACCAGCAACCTCTCCTACACCACCTACAATGCCAGTTGCTGCGTTTTTAATTGGGGTCTCCAATTTTGTTTTTTTATCTTCCTTCACTAAAGATTTTCCGTCTGTTCCCATAGTTCCAGAACCTCCTTGTCCACCACAGTTAGTGCACGTCACTTCCTTAGGACAAGAGGGACAAGTAGGGCACACAGGAGGAACAATTTGCGTCTTCAGAATATAGTCTTCGGATGTAATATCTGGACTTGATTCTTCAGTTGCCTTATCGTCTTCTACAACCTCACCATTTGCGCTCTTTAATTCTAAAATTGTCTTTGCGTTAGGTCCTTCAGTGCCATTTTCCGTGAATTTTGTAATGGACTTCATCACCAACACTTCACTCGCAGAACCTTCATGACCAAGTAATACAACCATAGTTTGCTGTTTGTAAGGCAAATACACAATCAGGTTTTGACCAAGTTCATCTAAAGCATACATAGGTGTAAACTCTGACATAGAAACATTGGTACGTTGTTTAATAATATCGGCATCAGTGGTAATTAATCCTTCTCCACGTCGGTAAATCTTGATATCACTTGAACCAGTCTTCACAATCAGGTCACCAGTCTTGAAATCAAATTTCACATTCTCAGCAATCTGATATACGTCACGGTCCTCAGTGTATAGAGTTTCACTTACAAGACCATTGTTTGATGCGTTGGATATAGCCCGATAATGAGTTAACATAACAGGTGTTTCGGTATTATCCGCAACTTGTTTTTTCTTGCCATCAAACAAATAGGAACCGACTAATTTATTCTCGTCTTTGTCGTGAACCATCAAATAAGTTTGTTCACCCCAACCGATATAATACACATTCTTATTGCCCATACCGGTAGTTTGACTAGGGTATTCCCAAGAAGCATGAGAAGGACTTACAGTACCCATGGTCACACTTGCGTTATTAGATGCGTCAGACCCATCAGTATAGTAAGTTACCGAACCAGATCTAGGAGTAATGTATAAATCTCCATCGATTTTATTTCCAGAAGCATCGATCCCTTGAGTCTCTACTAAATTTCCGTTTTCATTATCAAACATAAGGTTCTCGTGTAACACATATAAATCCTTAGTAGTAGAATATTCGTTTACTTTTTTAGACATCATGGTAGAAGATAATCCTTCACGCATAGAACGTCCAATAAACATAGAAATCACCAATACAACCAGTAAAATCATAAAAATAACTAGAGGCGTCATTTTGAATTTCATATTTAATTTCATTATTATTCAATATACCTTATAACCCGAAAAAAATCGCTTATGTGAAAATTGAATTGTTTTATTTTTGTATATTATAAAACAAATCTTGATTATGTTAGCCAGATGTTATGAACCAACCAAACACAAATATGAAATTTGTATAGATGAAGCCGGACGTGGATGTTTATTTGGACATGTATATATTGCTTGCGTTGTTTTACCTAAAGATGAAAATGCGTTTCCCGGAGAAAACATTAAAGATAGTAAGAAATTCACATCTAAAAAGAAAATTAAAGAAGTTGCGAATACAATCAAGGAACACGCATTGTATTATCACGTTACACACTTAGATTCACGAGAAATAGATAAAGTCAATATTCTTCAAGCAGTTATGGTAGGCATGCATAAATGTATCCGCGAAACAATATTACATTTCCAAAAACAAGACAGCACTCTCACGATAGATGATTTTGCTGCATTGATTGATGGAAATTACTTCAAACCATATAGTGTGTTTGACGAAAAAAAAGAAATGATTATGTCTATAGAATCATATACCTTTGAAAAGGGAGATGGACGATTTATGGGTATTGCTGCTGCAGGAATATTGGCAAAAACTTCTCGTGACGAATATGTATTGGATTTATGTGAAGAACACGAAGAACTGTCTACTCGTTATGGACTTCATACAAATATGGGTTATGCAACGAAGGTACATAGAGAAGGTATTATAGAACATGGTATTACTCAGTGGCACCGAAAATCATATGCACCATGCAAAGGACATATCGAGCGCATTATTATATAAACAAAGAGTCAACATGTATTCTATCAATATTTAAAAATTTTGTTGTATTATCATTCGTACTATAACCAATCATAAACTGTTTTTTATGATCGTCGTATACAAAACCGGTTGTATATTCTATTGGACATTTATCAAATGTAAACAGTGAACTGTATTTTTTCAATTGATAATTTTTGTTTGCGTCGAGAACCACGAATAAATGATAATAAAATCGCATGTTCTCGTAACTTACTATGTGACATAAAAACCATAGTTCGTTGTCTACGTATACGCCGTTTGTTGACCCTCTAACCTGACTAAATAGTCGTGGAGTATCGTGACGTTCATAAATAAATGTGTTATAGGTTCTCGTTGCATCCTTTTCAGAATCGTCTAACAGTTTTCCTAATTGTAAAGGATACCAGTTGTAAACAAAATGCAATACGTCTTCTGATTTATGATGAAAGAGAACCCAATTCTTTTCTATGGAATTTTGATTTTCTAATTGTAAAATATTCGATTTACATATACCATTTTCATCGATAGTGCCCATTTCTACTTCTATTTTATGCGCATTTATTCCACGATTACAAACATAATGCATTTGATCTTTATAATGTATTAGTTTAACATCTTCTAGACCCACATATAAGTTGTCAAGTTCTCTATTATGCTGAATTTCTATCGTATTTTTTAGGGTTTTGTTATTGTCATTGAGAACATATACGTTATTTAAACTAATTATATTATCCTTGTTCTCATATTTACCATTATCAGTTATACGATAATTCACAAATCGCACATTAATTGCGAATTCACCGCTAGGTAGTCGGATGATAGATGGGGTTGACATAGAAAATCCAGGGTGTGTATTTAAATAATCACCGCATAATTGTTGGATAAACTCTTGTGGATGTTCTCTGTTATCATGGTCAGACAGACGAGGAGTATAAAATTTATAATTCGATAATATATTTTTAAAAATAGAAATATCGGTGTTAGAGTTATTTGATAACAGGGTATGAATCTTTTTATGAATATCAATTTGTCTTGGATTTACATAAAAAGCCATAATAGACAGTTCATAATCCAATTTATAGTCATATATCGCTTTTTCGTGAAATAAATGATCATCGCTGTAATGATGTGTCCGCTGATAATCTGCGATTAAATAGAATTGATAGGCTAACTGATATTTGGATTGTTCTCGATACAATTTCACAATTTCATATAGATTTTCAATGCGTTCTGGATAATATTCATAAGCTTCCATCCAATAATGGATAGCGTGAAAAATATAATTAGTATTGCACATATTATTTGCAAAATACAATGATTTATATGCTCTACCTATCGAATAATAACAATACCATATTTCTTCCTTCCATCCTCCTACTTGAATACGATTTTTGTATGTATCAATCGCACCTTGATATTGTCCTGAATCCAAATAACTATTTCCAAGATAGAATAAATACCGCTCATTATTTGGATCAGATTCCAATCCCTTTTTCAATAAACGAATATCTCGTGCAAACTTATCATCTTTTGCGCCCCCATCTCCTATATCATGAATAAACATCTCATTCTTGAAGATAGTTCGTTGTCTACATACCTTGGGAAGATTCATATATTCATGGGTCACTCCCCAATACGAATAATCGGGACTATTTCTGACAATACGGATATTTTTATACATAAAATTATCGTTCCCCTGAAATAAAAAATACGCATCTTTGTCCATATTAGTTTTGAATTGATGAATATCCATATTGCCAAAAACTAATTTCATATCAGCATCCAATAACAATATATAGTCCATATCTTTCATAGAATGACACGATTGTAGAGCAAAATTACGATTAGTAGAGAAATCAATAAAGTCTTTTTCTACCACTTTACCAGGTATTTTCTTTTCTTGAAAATATGTTTGAATGACATCCTTAGTATCATCAGAACTACCAGTATCACAAATGCAATATCCATCAATGAAGGGAAGAACAGAATCAAAGAACCGGGTAATAATTTTACTTTCATTCTTGACTATCATATTCAAGCATATTTTAGGCATTCTTGTATGTAGTGAATAAAAAAACACTCTTTAACTTTATTTTTTCTAACTATATAGTAGTTTATAATATGTCATTCACACGATTTCATGATGACCCTTATCGCATCAAAAAACAACTAGAAGAAACGACTTTCACTGGAAGATATATGTTGAATACCCCAGGTCAAGGAGTCGATCTACCTTTTGTTCAAGACCCTCAGTTACGCCTTCAAAAATGGGGCGCCAATCTCAGAAATAATACAATAAACTTGGAAAGCGATTTGATGGGTTTAACAAGACCTTTGAATCGCGATTTAGTGAATAAAAACAATCACACTCTCCAATCAGTATCGTCATCATCAATCAATTATAAAGATGCAGCACCAATTGTAGATGAAAGTCGCACAACTCACCCTGCCTGGAAATTAAGAGGTTTAGAACAATCCCGTTGGGAGCAACCTATTTTGGACCCCCAAGCAAATCTGGAGAAAAAATTCCCTAACAATCTTCAAACCAGAATTTTAGAGAAAGACCATTTCAAACCGAAAGTTCCCGTTGTGAATAACGCGAGTTCTTTCTATCTTACTGGTTCTTCCATATGTACCAATGGAAAAATAGACAAATGCGTGTAAAGAAACAAAAATAATCCAACTAAGTATTGTTTTGTAAATATAATATATAAATTTATATTTACATAATATAAATGGAAGTAGTCGTACCGTTATTTGCTTTAACAGGTTTGTATTTAATTGATAAGCAAAAAAAAGAGGAAGAACATGAAAATTTTGAAAATCAAGGTGGTTTACCTAACACCAACATAGCGGATGTAAACTATCTGCAAGAAGACCGTGTTGAATCTTCAGAATTAGATAAAACTGCTGAATTGACCGTATTGAACAAATTTAATAACCAATCAGGAGTATACACTGATAAGTATTTTCAACCTTCCAAGAATAAATCCACCGATTCAAATAATAACTTAGATTATGTTTCACTGAGTGGACAACGTGTAGCAGGAAATTATTTTGAACATAATAACATGACCCCTTATTTTGGTGGTAATATTCGCGGTACCACAAAAGACGCTAATTCTTATGAGGGACTATTGGATTCTTATACGGGAACTGGTTCTCAAGATGTTTCCAAACAAGAGCAATCGCCATTATTCGCACCCGATGACAATGTTCAATGGGCTCATGGCACTCCCAATCAAACAGATTTTGTCAAGTCCCGCATAAATCCTAGTATGAGAATGGCAAACGTGAACCCTTTCGAAGAAAAACAAGTTGCGCCCGGATTAGGTTTAGGGTACACAACTGAAGGCGCTGATGGATTTAACTCAGGTATGATGAACCGCGAATCATGGCAACCCAAGAATGTAGACGAATTGCGTGTTGATAGTAATCCCAGAGCATCTGGAATTAGCATGATGGGACACGAGGGTCCTGCCAACAGTCATATCAAGCAGATTGCTACTAGTGAGCAAATGGGTATTATGGAGAAACATAGACCCGAGCGTTCTTTTGTGTTAGATGACCGCAATGCAGGTGGGGACATTGGGCGACTCTTTGTCACTGGTGGTTTAGAGAAAGGTCAATCTCTTCGCTCTATTCCTGTCGAGCGCCATGTGACTCGCCCTGACACTAGCACTGACTATATGGGTGTTGCTGGAACTCAAAATGAAGCTGCTTATGTTCCGGGTGAATATATGCCAACCCATATGCAACAATTAGGTGCTGTCCCCGTGGGCGTTGCCAATGCCCAAGGTCGCAGCAGTGCAGGTGAACACGATTATAGTATTCGTTCCAATAAAGCATATGCCAATAACCGTTCTGCTAACCAACAAGACAGTTACTTTGGTGCAGTTGGTAACAGTCTGGGTGCAGCAGTTGCTCCATTATTGGATATGCTTAAACCTTCTCGTAAAGAGAACATGATTGGCACTATGCGTCCTTACCAAAACCCAGGCACTGCTGTTGGTCAGAGTTACGTATTCAATCCTAGTGACAAACCTGCTCCTACCATCCGTGAAACAACCGAGAATTCCAAATTCCACTTGAACGTGAATGCAAACCAAAACGGTGGTGCATACCACGTAACACAACACCAAGTAGCAGATACTGCAAGAAATGACACCGGAGACTTCTATTACGCAGGTAACGCCGGTGCCGGTGCTGGAACTCGCCAAACCACTTCATATGAATCTGGATACAATCAACGCAATAATGACATCAAATCCAGCACCATTGATGGATATATGGTAAAGGGAAATATGTCTTTGTTGAATAGCGATATGAATGTGACCCAAAAAGAGCGTGATACCATGTTAAAAAATGAGCGCGCTATAAGTGGAAATATGCCTTATAGGGCACCAGAAGTATCTAGTATGGGACAATTATCAGGCAACGTAAAAGAGTATAATACGAAAATCCAGATGGAGCGAACTGCTCCGGAGATGATGTTGAATTTACAATCTAACCCTTACGTGGTTGACTACAAGAAAGGACTGTAAATTGTAGTGAAAATTGAATAGACTCATAACAAATAAAAATATTTTTCAATGATATATTAAAAAATATTTATGATTCAATATTTTACT
>JACLAB010008155.1_pt1 | contig 58267 bp, 39 predicted proteins | sample 8027921 | NCBI WGS metagenome assembly JACLAB01 (sample SAMN15725117, study PRJNA655200) | protist metagenome | isolation source: fluorescence activated cell sorting (FACS) single amplified genomes of... | place: USA: West Boothbay Harbor, Gulf of Maine | collected 2000-07-19 | reverse complement strand
CATGATTAAAGTTACTCGAGATGCCGAACTTGATATGGAGGGTGATGTATCCAAAAGTTATATTAATAAAATTGTAGAAAGTGTACGGGAGCGAATTTTAGCAGAACCTGTTCGATTGGTTTATGATAAAGAGATTTCTTTAGAAACATTAAACATTATAAAAGATTTGTTAGGTATCGATACCTCAGATAGCCTAATTCCCGGAGGGCGTTATCATAACCGAAAGGATTTCATGAAGTTTCCTCAATTAAATAGAAATGATTTGCTTTACAGCAGAATGCAACCCATTCCGATTGAGGGCTTATCGCTTGAAAAAAGTATTTTTAAGGCGATAGAGGAGAAAGATTACCTTTTATACACTCCTTATCATAGTTTTTCATTTGTGATTAAATTTTTACGTGAAGCCGCTTTAGATCCTGAAGTAAATTCAATCAAGATTACCATTTACCGTTTATCAAGACTTTCGAATGTGGCAAGTGCATTAATTAATGCGGCTAAAAATGGAAAAAAAGTACTTGTTCAAATTGAGCTTCAAGCCCGTTTTGATGAAACAAATAATATTACGTACGCAGAACAAATGCAGGCCGCTGGAGTAGAGCTTATTTTTGGAATTCCAGGGTTAAAGGTGCATTCCAAAATATGTATAATTGAAAAAATAAATCAAGGTAAAAAGAAACGTTTTGGTTTTATTAGTACTGGAAACCTAAATGAGGATACTGCCAAAATTTATACTGATTACACCCTATTCACTTCTAATCCAAAGGTGCTCAAAGAAGTGAATAAAGTATTTAATTTTCTCCAAGTACATTACAAACTAAAAAAATATAAACACCTCATTGTTTCTCCGCATTACACCCATGCTGCTTTGGTGCGTATGATAAATAAAGAAATTGAAAATAAGAAGGCTGGTTTACCAAATGGGATTAAACTAAAATTAAATGCCATCACTAATTTTTCTATGATCAATAAATTGTATGAGGCAAGTCAAGCAGGAGTTCCTATTCAAATGATCGTAAGAGGGATCTGTTCTTTGATTCCAGGAGTGAAAGGCATGAGTGAAAATATTGAAGTAATAAGTATTGTGGATCGATATTTGGAACATCCACGCGTATATGCCTTTGAAAATGGAGGCAATCAAAAGGTCTATATTTCTTCTGCAGATTTTATGACTAGAAATATTGAGAATAGAGTAGAAGTTGCAGCACCTATATATGATCCTAGTCTACAGAAACAAATCCTTGATGTCTTTGATATTATTTGGAAAGATAATGTCAAGGCACGCTACATAAACAAAACTTCCCAAAATCAATTTAAAACCAATTCAGATAAACCCGTTCGATCTCAATGGGCAATTTTTGATTATTATAAAAACCTACAGCTTTGAAAATTAGAAAATACGCAGCTATTGATATTGGCTCTAACGCAGTTCGGATGTTAGTGGCTAATGTTGTGGAATACGAAAAAAAAACTATTTTTCTAAAGAATTCACTTGTGCGTATTCCCGTTCGTTTGGGGCAAGATGCTTTTAGTGAAGGAAAGATTTCCGAAGTCAATATCAAACGCATTATAAAATCCATGAAAGCCTTTAAACTATTGATGAAAGTCCATGGTGTTAAGGATTACTTGGCTTTTGCAACATCTGCACTTAGAGAAGCGAAAAATGGTTCAAAAGTAGTTGAAAAAGTACTTGAAAAATCAGGGATTAAAATTGAAATAATCGATGGAAAGAAGGAAGCTAAAATTATTTCCAACACAACTATTTTTGATACTATCAGTAAAGAAAAGACATTTCTCTATGTTGATGTGGGTGGAGGAAGTACCGAATTTAGTGTTTTGATAAAAGGAAAACGTACGTATTCAAAATCATTTAAAATTGGAACGGTTCGTTTATTAAATGATAAAGTGAGTGATGAAACCTGGCAAGCTTCTGAAGAGTGGGTTAACGAACATACTCAAGGCCATGAAAAAATCTATCTATTGGGTACGGGAGGGAATATTAACAAGCTGCATAAAATGGCTGGTATTAAAGACGATAGACCTATTAGCTATCTAACTTTAAATGCCCTATCAAATAAATTGAATCTACTTACCTATGAAGAACGTATTGTTAAATTGGGTTTGAACCCTGATCGTTCTGATGTGATTTTACCTGCTGCTAAATTATTTCTAAAAACCTTAAATTGGAGTGGTGCAAAGGATATCTATGTTCCAAAAGTGGGGCTTTCTGATGGGATGATTCGAGAACTTTGCAAAAACAAATAAACTGTAAGAATAAGAGGATCAGTTTATTATAGATTGACTTTTTATAAAGTCAATCTATAATTCATTTAAAAATCTAAATCAAACGTAGTTCGTAGGTCTTCTAAGCTTGGGTTTATTTTAAGTAAATGCTGGTATTTTTCATTCGGTGAATAAACTGAATCTTCTCTAGTTGTTTCACTAATTTCTAGTGCAATGGTGAGGCTTTGGTTGTTTAAAGAATTGCGTAAAAACGGAAGTAAACGCTCCATTTCTCTTACCATTTCTACTTTATTCATTTCATTGGCAACCATAAAACCTAATTCAAAGCCACCGTTTAAAGTCACTTTATTCATACTCAAAACAGCAGCTATATTACTTTTCCCCTCCTTTTTTACATCGTCTGTATATTGATTCCAAAGTATTTCTACTTGTTCGAGTACAAAAGGGTCTTCCGGAAGTTCTGTCTCAATGACTTTAGGGTGGCTTTTTTCTTTAGCAGCCTTCTTTAGTGCAATGCTAGAAAGTGAAAATCCCGAAACTTGAGAAGAGATAGGTTTTGAAGGTTTGTATTCTTCATTAGGATCTTCAACTTTGGATGCCCCTTCATTCACAACAGAGACTTGGGGTACACTTGGATTTGCTACTTCCTGATCCATTTCTATAGTGGGAGTAGAAATTACATCTGAATCGAGTTGAATAATAATTTTTTCTTTTTCTTCCGATGGTTCATCGGCGGTTGTATTAGGTAGTGAAGTTGATGTTTTTTTAAGCTCCGATGCTGGGATTATGTACCCTTTTTTTTTTCTCCATTGAAATGGAGCGAAGCTAGTTGCATCAAGCAAAGTTCAAGATGAACACGTCTATTTTTACAGTTTTTGTAGCCTATTTCACATTGATTAATTAAAGAAATAGCATCTAGAAGATAGGAAGGGGATAGTGAAGTAGTGTCTTTACTGTAAGTTTCTTTTATACTGGATCCAACTTCCATTAAATTCAATGTGGAGGGATCTTTAGCTAGCATCAAATTGCGAAAATGACCACCTAATCCGCTTAGAAACTCTAAACTATCAATACCCCTTTGGAGTAGACCGTCATAAGCAGTTAAAATACCTGGTATATCATTTTTAAATATCATTTCGCCAAGATTTGCATACGTCTGGTAATCAAGCACATTTAAGTTTTCAGCAACAGCAACAGCAGATAAATTTCCTTGAGTAAAACTCACCATTCGATCAAAAATAGATAAAGCATCACGTAGGGCACCCTCCGCCTTTTGTGCAATTAGGTAAAGTGCATTTTCTTCAAAAACTAAACCTCGATCGATTGCAATTTTCTCTAAATATTTTTGAATGTCTTGAACAGCGATTCTTTTAAAATCATAAACTTGACAGCGAGATAGAACTGTAGGAATTATTTTATTTTTTTCAGTAGTAGCCAGTATGAAAATTACATGCTTTGGGGGCTCCTCTAAGGTTTTCAAAAAGGCATTGAATGCATTTGCTGAAAGCATGTGAGCCTCATCAATGATGTATATTTTGTGGGATCCTACTTGGGGAGGAATCCGAACTTGATCATTTATTTTTCGAATATCTTCCACAGAATTATTTGAAGCGGCATCCAATTCAAAAATATTGAAAGAATAATCCCCATCCTCAGCAGTTGTGGCACTGTTTATTTTTTTGGCTAGGATCCTAGCGCATGATGTTTTTCCAACGCCCCTAGGACCACAAAAGAGTAATGCTTGCGCCAGTTGATTGCTGTCAAGGCTATTTTGTAGTGTCTTTGTAATACTTTCTTGACCTACTACCTCTTCGAAAGAGGTGGGTCTGTATTTTAAAGCCGATACAACAAATGATTCCATGAATTACAAAGATATAAATCCGATTATAGTATCTCTATTTATGAAGGGTGATATTCCTCGTTAATTATTAACAAATGGCTAACTTTGTCCCGCAGGCTATCTTATCGCTCTTTTCATTTGAAAGGAGAGGAAAGTCCGGACACCATAGAGCAGCATAGCGGGTAACACCCGTCCTTTGAAAGAAGCGGACCAGTGCAACAGAAAGCAAGTACAGTTCGGCTGTAGTGAAACCAGGTAAACTCTATGCGGTGCAACGCCAAGTATATCTACAATTAAGAGCGGCTCGTTCAATGTAGAAGGGTAGGCGGCTAGAATGTAAAAGTAATTTTACATCCAGATAAATGATAAGACTCGACAGAATCCGGCTTATCGGCCTGCTTTTTTTATTCAAAAAAGGAAAATACACTTCCTCCATAATTTCTTGAGAAGTCAAACCCATCTCCAGTGGAAAGGTCAATGAAATTGCTATGTTCAAAAATGATAATCCCCGAATCATCCAAACATTTTTTTGCTTGCTCCAGTAGGTTCAAATAAGCTTCAGCTTCCCAGTCATATGGGGGATCAGCAAAAATCAAACTGAACGTACTTGTGTTTTTTTTAAGGAAAGTGATACATTCTGATTGTATAGTATTAATATCTAATTCTAAATTTCCCGCTGTTTTTTGAATGAAGTTGACACAATGTCGGTTTTGATCGACTGCTGTAATTTTCGATACACCCCGTGAGGCAAACTCATAGCTCATGTTTCCTGTACCAGAGAAAAGATCCAAAACGGTGAGCGACTCAAATTCTAGACGGTGCTGAAGAATGTTAAAAAGCCCTTCTTTGGAACGGTCTGTGGTTGGGCGAACGGGTAAGTTTTTTGGTGCTGAAATCCGTCGACCTTTGTGCGTGCCAGAAATGATTCTCATTAACTAAAATATTGTGCTAGAAAAGGGGCGTTATGGTTTTCAGTTGCTTGTTTACTGATAATAATCTCTTGATGGAAATGAATATTGTTATGATAAAGTCTGATGGCTTCATAAAATGATGCAAAGAGATCTATTTTTCCTAAAAAGACAATCTCAAAAGCATTACTTTCCAATTCAAACTGTTCCACCACAAAAAAGACATAATAAAGAAATTCATCTTCACTTTGAGTGCTAAACTTGTTGTGAAAAATAATGGACTTATTCTTTGTTAAAAAGATATCCATACTTTCTTTTTGAAGGTGAATATAAAGTTGAATTTTTGTTTCTGATTTCGACGCCAGATTCAAGATGGTTCGTGAAAGTAACGTGTTGTAATGGGTTTCATGGAAACTGTTTTCTGAAGTTTCTAAAAGGATTTGGATTTCATTGGGATAGGAATAGACATTTACTTGACTATTTTCATCATTATAGTCAAAACGGAAGGTGTTATTTCCTTTATTTATTTTGTAATGACTCAAGTATCGTTCTAAATGTTTTTCACTAAACAGTGATTTTGGAACAAAGGTGGAGGGGTGTTCAAAATGAATTAAGCTAATAGCAGAAAAAGTATTTTTTGGATAGTAATCTATAAACTCATCAAAAGCTTTTTTAAATTCTTTTTGATCAGGATTAGAGGGTAAAAAGTCAACTTTGGATTGGGTACAAAAAGAAAATCCATTCACAAAGGAGTGAATGGATAATTCATTATGTTGTATGATTTTGTTACTGCTTGGCATCAAAAATAGTTGGCCAGTTTCCGTTAGTGCTAACATTAGATAAAGATCCCAATATAATCTCAGGGCCATTTACTCCATCAACAGCTATCGTTTCATTTTCTTGCTTTATCAAATCTTTGTTTTGATCAAAGAGGATAACATTCTTTTTCACCTTCACTTCAAATACAGGGACTTTGTAACCATTCTTGTCAATCACTTTTGCAGCGATTTCAAATTTCTGATCATCAACTCCTTCAATAGGAATAAAAGCCATGTTTTTATAGCTTAAAGAAGTTCCAAAAAGGGAATCTTTAACGGGTACTGTTCCTAAAGTATCAATTACTATTATTTCACGTAACATGTCGATCCTGTAGGTGCGATCGTATTCAAGAAAAGAAGAATCACGTTTTTCAATAAGTGTGAATTGTCCTTCGTCAATAAACTTAATCAAACTATCAAAGTTGTTAGAAAAAACACCTTTGACATCTCGATGTGCAATTTGAGCAGTTCTAATGTCTTTTAAACGGTTAATTACTTTTGCGTAACGAACATTTTTTTCTTCATTAAATTTGATGGGACCATTGATAGAATCATAAATCTTGTAAGCAAAAAAGATAGATGCGACCCAGAGTACGATTTGAATGCCTATTTTCATTATTTTAAATTAATTGATAAAAACAAATCTACAATTTTTTTTGAATCAGAAAAGTATTTAAAATGATTTATATTTAGACTTTCAATCACTCCATGACTCCAGATAAATTTTATCAAGAACTAGAAGCTAGTTTTCCTTTTGCACCAACCGAATCTCAAAGGGAATGGTTTCCGGAGATTACTGATTTCATTTTTTCAAAAGAGAAGAATATTGCCTTTCTTCTTACAGGATATGCAGGAACAGGGAAAACCACACTTATTGGATCGTTAGTCAAGCAATTAAAGTTCGCAGATCACAAAGCTGTTTTAATGGCACCTACAGGGCGTGCTGCAAAAGTTATGTCTACCTATTCTAGGTTTTCAGCAAGAACCATCCACAAACAAATTTATTATCCTAAGCCTGAATCTGGAGGTAAGATGCAGTTTCAGTTAAAAGTTAATAAATACAGAAAAACAATTTTTATTATTGATGAAGCATCAATGATAGGGGATGACCGGCAGAATGCAAAACTTTTTGAAAACGGATCCTTACTTCATGATGTTGTTCAGTATGTAAGTAGTGGCGATCAATGTAAATTGATTTTTGTAGGTGATCCAGCCCAACTGCCGCCAGTTCATCTTAATATCAGTCCAGCTCTTGATGAAGAAGAGTTGAAACAATTTCATTTTGATAAAATATTTAGTGTAAAACTCGATAGTGTAGTGCGTCAGGCAAAAGGATCTGGCATATTAAATAATGCAACATTACTTCGCTCTCAGATAAATAATGAAGTTTACGACCAATTTAAGTTTGACGTTCAAGGGTATGATGATCTCTTGTACACCAACAATGGAATGGATCTTTTTGAAGCAATTGAGAATGCGTTTCATGACTCAGGAACGGATCAAACTATTTTTATAGTTCGTTCAAACAAGCGGGCCAATATTTACAATGAAAATATTAGAAAGCGAATTCTAGGACTAGAAGATGAACTCTCAGTTGGAGATCAATTGATGGTTGTTAAAAACAATTATTTTTGGCTTTCTCCAGAATCAAAACCTGGATTTATTGCAAATGGTGATGTAGTTCGTGTAGATGCTATCCAATCCAAAAAAGAACTTTATGGTTTTTCATTTGCCAAAGTAACTGTTAGTTTGGTAGATTATCCAGATGAAGATTCATTTGATACTGTTTTATTATTGGACACATTAAAGTCAGAAACGCCTTCCCTTTCATATGAAGACGGTAACCGTTTGTATCAAGAGGTCTTGCAAGATTATGCCTCTGAAAAATCAAAATATAAAAAGTTTTTGAAAGTCAAGAACAATTCTTTTTTTAATGCTTTGCAGGTGAAGTATTCTTATGCAGTAACCTGTCACAAATCCCAAGGCGGACAATGGGAAAATGTGTTTATTGAAAAACCTTACCTTGCGGAGGGTCCAGATAGAGATTATCTACGGTGGTTATATACTGCAATGACCCGTGCAAAAAAGCAACTTTTTTTGATAGGTTTTCCAGATGATGATTTTCTAACAATAGAATAAAATGATACAAGCTCTTTTTAAATTCATTTATACCCGTTTATTAGGGTGGAAGTTAGTGGGAACTTTTCCTAAAGAACTAAAATATATCGTTGCTGTTGTTCCACATACCAGTTGGCGGGATTTTTTTATTGGGATATTGGTTCGAAGTATTTCGGGGGAGTCGATCAATTTTGTGGGAAAAAAGGAACTGTTCTCACCTTTAACGGCTTGGTTCTTCAAAGGCTTGGGTGGAGCTCCTATTGATCGCTCAGGTAATAAAGGAGCGGTAGAGTCAATGGTTGCAGTATTTGAAGCACATGAAAAGTTTAGAATTGCACTCGCTCCAGAAGGAACACGTAAAAAAGTTGCTCAGTTGAGAACAGGTTTTTATCATATTGCTAAAAAAGCAAAAGTTCCTATTGTACCGGTTGCCTTTGATTATGAAAATAAACAAGTGATTGTTCATCCTAATTTCAAACCTTCAACAGACGAGAAAAAAGACCTTCAGCAATTTGCAGCATTGTTTATTGGAGTGAAAGGATATTCGACTGAAAGATGCTTTTAATTATTCTTGGATATCTAGTGCGTGATAGACTTGTTGAACATCATCATCCTCTTCAATTTTTTCAATCAAACTTAACACCTCTTCTTGAGCTTCAGGGTTGAGTTTCTTTGTGATTTGAGGGATGCGTTCAAAACCAGATGAAAGAATTTCAAACGATCTTTTCTCCAGCTCTCGTTGTAATATTCCAAAACTTTCGAAGGGAGCGTAAAGTAACAATCCATCTTCATCGACAAATACTTCTTCAACACCATAATCAATAAATTCTAGTTCTATTTCTTCTGGATCAAGGTCAGTAGGATTAATTCGAAAATTACACGTCCGGTCAAACATAAATTCTACCGAACCAGCAGTGCCCAAGTTGCCATTTGCTTTGTTGAAATAGGAACGAACGTTGGCAACTGTCCTATTATTATTGTCAGTTGCGGTTTCTACCAGAATGGCAATACCATGGGGTGCATAGCCCTCAAATAAAACTTCTTTAAAGTCACCAGTATCTTTGTCGGATGCCTTCTTTATAGCTCGTTCGACATTCTCCTTGGGCATGTTGGCTGCTTTGGCATTTTGAATTACAGCACGAAGTCTAGAATTGTTTTCAGAATCTGGCCCCCCTTCTTTGACTGCCATGACGATGTCTTTTCCGATACGAGTAAATGTTTTGGCCATCGCAGACCAACGTTTCATTTTTCTAGCTTTCCGAAATTCAAAGGCTCTTCCCATTTTGTATAATTTTAAGCTAAAATAAAAAAATTAGCGATGCTTTCCTGAGTCAACGAGTGTAAGATCATCAATTATATCCATATAGGTTGGAAGTAAGTGGCTTGGAAGTTTATTTTCTTTTGGTAAAGTTGCTAAATATCGAATGGTGTTTGAAGTAAACACTTGCTTGTATATGCCCAAGTTATAGTGTCGTTTTTCCACTATTGTTTTAATGAAATCAAAATGTGAAATTAAATCTGAAGATCCCAAATGAAAAATACCCGTCTTTTGCTGATTGATTAAATAATGAATCTGTTGTTTTAGTCGCACATCGCTGTTCACATTAATAATTGTATTTGGAAAAACTTCAATGGGTTTATTTTGTAGAATCGCAGAGTCAATTTCTAGGGTTCGAGGTGCATTAAGACCAAAAATCATAGGCAATCTTACGATTGAATATTTACCTACAGCTAAACGCATTAGTTGGTTTTCGATTTTTATTTTAAAGTGTCCATAAACACTTTCTGAAAGAGTCTTATCATATTCATATGATGGGTAATGCTGAAAAGAATCAAAAACGTTTGCTGAGGATAAAAAAAGAATTCGGCAATTTTTGTTTTTTATATACTCTGTCAAAAAATTATGGGTTTCTAATTGTGCATTAAAATCTCCACGTAAAGCAGAAATAATTAATTTAGGCTGAACTTCTTTAAGAATGACTTCGAGGCCTTCTTTTTCCATATTGAAATAGAAGAAGTGTTTGTTTTGAGTATAGTCTTTAGACGAATTATAGGTTGCAAATGTATTGTAATAAGGTGCAAGTTCTTTGTAAAGTACATTGCCTATATATCCACTTCCTCCTAAAATTAAAATAGACTTCAAGTTTTATTTTTTGATAAAGGGTAGTTTAATAATTATTGCTGGACAATCTTTATCTCTGATACGTATCGCGATTTCACTGCCAGGCTTTGAATATTCAAGTTTCACATAACCCAATCCAATTCCTTGAGACAATATGGGCGATTGCGTACCGGAAGTTACAGTTCCAATAATTTTCCCCTCACGATTTACAATTTCATAACCAGATCTTGGGATACCTCGGGTTTCTAATAAAAAGCCAACAAGTTTTTCTGAAAGGCCTTCCTTTTTTTGAAGTGCTAAAATTTCAGAATTAAACGTCCCTGTTTCAAGCTTAGTAACCCATCCCAACCCAGCAGCTAGGGGACAAGTATTATCGTTTATTTCATTGCCATATAGGCAATAACCCATTTCTATACGAAGTGTATCTCGGGCAGCTAGTCCTGCTGGGGTAATTTCATAGTCAGCCCCAGCCTTCATGATCGAGGCCCATATTTCCGGAGCTTTATTTGCAGGAAAATAAATTTCTATTCCTCCTGCACCCGTATAACCTGTTGTTGCAATCAAGGTATTTTCACAACCTGCAAAGGTAGCGGTGGTATGAGCATAATAAGGAAGCTCTGCTAGCGGTATTGAAGTTAGTTTTTGCATAGCCTCAATAGCTTTTGGTCCTTGAATGGCTAAAAGAGCTGTTTCTTCGGATTTGTTTTCAAGTAAAGCTCCAAAATTGGAATTGTGTTTTTCAACCCAATTCCAATCTTTATCGATGTTAGATGCATTAACGACCAATAAATACTCAGTTTCTTTTAAACGATAAACGATAAGGTCGTCCACAATACCTCCTTTTTCATTTGGAAAATAATTATACTGTGCTTTACCAATGTTAATTTTTGAAATATCATTGCTACATATATATTGCAAAAGATCAAATGCTTTAGCGCCTGAAACTAAAAATTCTCCCATGTGTGAAACATCAAAAACGCCTACGCTATTTCTTACAGCAAGGTGTTCTTTTGTCACACCAATATATTGAACTGGCATTTCATATCCACCAAAGGGAGTCATCTTTGCATTCAAGGCCAAATGTGTATTGTAAAGTGTAGTTTTTTTCATAAGTTCATATAAAATTTAATTATGCTAATTTCAAGAAACCTCACAAGAGTTTATGTCCCGATCATCTGCTTTCTTGGGCTACTATTTTCTCCCCTTTCAATTGCAGCACAAAAGTCGGAACTTTCTTCTGAATTTCATAAAAAACAGCGTCAACAATTACGTGAAAAACTTCCAAATAATAGTGTAGCGGTGTATTTTTCTGCCCCAGTACGTAATCGCGCCAATGACGTGGATTTTGAATACCATCCAGATCCAAATTTTTACTACTTGACAGGATGGAATGAGCCACATGCCGTTTTAATAGTTTATAGTTCTCCTCAAAAAGATTTAGAGGGGACTTACTTTGAGAAGCTTTATGTAAGAGAAAGAGATGCTAATAATGAAATGTGGAACGGTAGACAATTGGGTGTTGAAGGAGCCCGAAAAATGGGATTAGATCGAGTTGCAAGTAAAAAAGATTTTTCTACTGAGCAAAATGACTTTTCTCGATTTGATAGCGTTTTAATGTTTGATTTTAAAAATGACGTCCGGGACAATAAAAATGACTCTAGTGATTTATTTGACTTACAAAAACATTTTAAAAATGTAATTAACTATCCCGATAATTTTGACGCGGATCGTTATCGCCTTTACCAACGAATAAGAAGCGCAGTAGAGTCGGAAGTCATCCCTCTTAAAAAAAGAATTTATTACATGATGGAACGGGATAGTTCATTGAAAGATGATCCGGTTATTATAGATTTTATGAGGGTAGGAGAGGGAACGGTTCTTACTGATTTAAAAAAACAAAGTGCATTCTTATTAAAGGATTATAATTTCGACATAAACCAACTGGGTTCTTTTATGGCTAGTTTAAGAGAAAATAAAACCAAAGAGGAAATTCTATTAATTAAGAAGGCAGTTCGTATTTCTACTCAAGGTCAATTAGAAGTCATGAAAGCAATCCATCCCGAGATGACAGAGCGAGAAGTTCAGGGGATTCATCAATTGGTTTTTAAAAAATATGGAGCAGCACATGAAGGCTATCCATCAATTGTTGGGGCAGGAGATAACGCATGTGTTTTACATTATATTACTAACGATAAGACCGATTTAAAAAATCAGTTAATATTGATGGATTTAGGAGCTGAGTACAAAGGCTACACTGCTGATGTTACCCGAACAATTCCCGTGTCTGGAACTTTTACACCAGAACAAAAAGCACTATATCAAATCGTTTATGATGCACAAACCGCTGGAATTAATGCAGCAGTCGCAGGAGCCAGTTTCACTGCAATATCTGAGGCTACCTATGAAGTGGTTAAAACCGGTCTTCTAGAATTAGGATTAATACAAGAGTCGAAGGAGTATAGACGCTATTTACCGCATGGGATTGCACATCACATTGGATTAGATGTACATGACCCTGGTTTGTATGAAAATTTAGCTCCAAACATGGTAATCACCGTTGAACCCGGAATTTATGTACCAGAAGGAAGTCCCTGCGACCCGAAATGGTGGAATATAGGAATTCGTATTGAAGATGATATTTTAATTACAGCTGAGGGACCCGTAAATTTATCTAAAGATGCTCCCCGAAGTTGGCAGGAGATTGAAAAAGTAATGCTTGAAAAGAGTGCGCTGGATGATTTTATTCTTCCTCCATTAACAATAGATTAGCTCTCGAGTAAAAAAGATTTTAATTGCTCATAGGTTTGTATTGAAACACTCTCCTTTTTGCGATTTAAAATTCCTTTAAGACGCTCGGGAACTTCAATAGATGTTTTTAGTGTGTTTTCTACTGTTTCAACAAACTTTATAGGATGAGCTGTTTCAAAAAACAAACCCTGATAGGCGTCAGAAGTGCTTTCTAAAAATTCTTTTAATCCTAAATACCCTATGGCACCATGCGGGTCTGCTATGTAACCAGAAATTTCATAAATTTCTTTGATTGCTTTTTTGGTTTGTGAATCTGTGTAATGGTACCCTTTAAGAATTTTTTTAAGTTTAAAAATATCGTTGTTAAATAGTTTTTGAATTCTTATAAAATTACTAGGATCTCCGACATCCATTGCATTTGAGAGAGTGGGCTTAGATTTCTTAGGGGAATAAGTTCCTGAATTTAAATAATCGGGAACGGTATCGTTAATATTTGTGCTTGCTATAAATTGATCTATGGGAAGTCCCATTTCTTTCGCCACTAACCCAGCACATATATTTCCAAAATTACCACTGGGTACAGAAACAGCAAGTTTCTTATCGGGTGTAATTCTATTTTTAAAGGCAATAAAATAATAGAACATTTGTGAGAGCCAACGTGCAATATTGATTGAGTTGGCAGATGTCAATGGCATACTCCGAATTAAATCAGCATCAATAAAGGCACTTTTTACCATATCTTGACAATCGTCAAAAGTTCCATTTACCTCTATTGCAGTAATGTTTTCTCCTAGGGTGGTAAGTTGTTTTTCTTGAATTTCGCTTACTTTTCCTTTGGGGTATAAAATTACAACTTGAATTCCTTCAACCTTGTAAAATCCATCGGCAACGGCCCCTCCAGTATCCCCTGAGGTAGCAACAAGGATGGTAAGCTTGTCTGTTTTTTTCACTTCATTGGCATAGGACAAACAGCGAGCCATAAACCGAGCCCCAACATCTTTAAAAGCAAGCGTCGGTCCCTGAAATAACTCTAAAGTTGCCATTGTTTCAGTAATAGGAACGATTGGAAAATCAAAGTTTAGGGTGTCTTCAACGATTTTTCTCAAACGATCTACGGGAATATCGTCTCCTACAAAAGGCTTTATAACTTGAAACGCAATGTCATGATTTGAAAAATTTTTAATGTTATTGTAAAAAACTTCTGGAAGTTTTGGTATTTCATTTGGGAAATAAAGACCACGGTCCGGAGCCAACCCTTTTCTTACTGCGTCTAGAAAAGAAACGTCTTGAGAATTATGATTTAAACTAAAGTACTTCATTGATTAGTGCAGTATTTTTATACCCTCATTATTGATTTTTGAAATATGTACTTCATATTCCAATTCTAATTCCTCAAATTGTGTTTTCATTGCAACTCCAACTTCTTCTGCAATTTTAATGCCCCTTGAAAGAGCATAAATTGAAGGGCCTGATCCAGAGATTCCGCTTCCTAATGCGCCAGCCTTAATAGCGGCAGCCTTTACTTCTTTAAACTTTGGAATAAGCATGGCTCTGTAAGGCTCAATTACTTTATCTTTTAAACTTCTAGAAAGTAAAGCGTAGTCATTTGTATACAGCGCACTTACAAAAGCACCTAGATTTCCCCATTGTTGAACGGCTTTATCTAAAGGAATTGTTTTTTTAAGAATGGCTCTAGAATGGATTGTTTTTAATTCAATTTTGGGATGAATAACCGTTGCCACCAATTCTGGTGGGCTTGGAAGTTTAATTATGTCTAATGAAGCATTGCTTCTCACTAAAGTGAAACCGCCAAGTAAAACAGGTGCAAGGTTGTCTGCGTGCGCAGCCCCACTTGCTAATGCTTCTCCGGCCATTGCGAATTGAACTAATTCATTTCTACTATACGGCCTTCCCATTAGTTCGTTTATAGCAAATACTGCTCCAGCAGCACTGGCAGCACTACTTCCAATTCCGCTTCCTGGTTTGATTTTTTTCTCTATATCAATTCTAAAGCCGTATTTACTAGGATGTGCATTTAATAAAGCTATAGCTGCGACACTGGCAACATTTTTTTGAGGATCTTTGGGTAAATCTTGACCGGTTATTGTTCCAATGGTTATCCCAGGAGTAACTGTTTTTGTCACCCGCATTATGTCACCTATGGGATCCAAACAAAAACCCAATACATCAAACCCACAGGAAATATTTGCAACACTACCAGGACAAAAAATCTCTATTTGATCCATAAACTAGCGTTTTCCAATTCTAATGATATCTCCAAAAATTCCAGCTGCTGTAACTTCAGCACCAGCACCAGCACCTTTTATAATTAAAGGTTGGTCTTTATAGCGATTTGTATAAAATAAGATAATATTATCACTTCCTTCTAAATTATAAAAGTCATGACTTGGATTAATCTCTTGAAGTCCAACACTAGCTTTTCCATTTTCTAATTGAGCTACATATTTTAAACGAGCTCCTTTTTCATTTGCACTAGCAAGTAAATTTTGAAAATGGGTTTCATTTTTTTCAATCATTTCATAGAAACTTTCATTTGAATTACTATTCAACACCTCTTCTGGAAGAAAGGTGTTGTTTTCTATATCACTCAATTCAAGTAAAAATCCACTTTCTCTTGCTAAAATCAATATTTTTCTTGCAACATCAACTCCGCTTAAATCTATTTTTGGGTCTGGTTCTGTATACCCTTCTTTTTGTGCGCTTTGGACTATTTCTTTAAAGGAAGTCTCAGATGTAAATTTGTTAAATACAAAGTTTAAACTCCCAGATAAGATGGCTTGAATTTTAACAATTTCATCTCCAGAGGCAATCAGATTATTCATTGTATCAATTACGGGTAGTCCCGCACCAACATTAGTTTCGAAAAGGAAAGGAGTTCCAAATCTACGTGCTGTTTTTTTAAGGTCTATGTAGTTGCTAAGGGTACTTGCACATGCGATTTTATTACAGGTAACCACACCTATATTATTTACTAAGTAGCGTCCATATTCATTTGCTATATTTTCATTTGCTGTATTATCAATAAAAATACTGTTACGTAAATTCAACTTTTGGATGTGTTCAAAAAAGGCATCACGGTTGGCCTTGGTTGCACTGTTGTTTAACTGATCTCTCCATTCAGATAAATCAATTTGTCCATCATTTAGTAACATTTTACTTGAATTGGAAAGCGCAATCACACGTATTTTTAAGCGTAAATGTTCCAATAAGTATGCTTGTTGACGGTGAATTTGTTCAATGAGTTTTCCCCCTACATTACCAACTCCTGTAATGAATAAATTTAATTCTTTGGATTGTTCTTCAAAAAAGCTTTCATGAACTGTATTTAAAGCTTTTTGGGTATTTTTTTCATCAATAATAATTGAAATGTTACGTTCTGAAGCTCCTTGTGCAATAGCTCTAATATTGATTTTGTTTGCCCCTAGGCTACTGAATAATTTTCCGCTTATACCTTGATGATCTTTCATTCGGTCGCCTACAACAGCTATGTTGGTCATTTTCGTTTCAACTACTGCTGGGGCTACTTTATTTAATGAAATTTCAAATGCAAAATGTTCATCAATTGCTTTTTTAGCAACTTCGGCATCTTCAGACCTTACGCCTAAACAAATTGAATGCTCAGATGAGGCTTGCGTAATCATTATTATATTTATTTTTTTATTGGATAGGCATTCAAACAAACGTTTAGAGAAACCAGGAATGCCAATCATTCCACTTCCTTCAAGACTTACCAATGCAACATTCTCAATATGGCTAACACCTTTTACAACAGTTCCATTGCCACCTTCAATTGTTCCTTTAGAATCAATCACAGTACCTGCTGCGTCCTGATCAAAAGTATTTTTGATCAACATAGGTATTTCTTTTTCAATAATGGGTTGAAGAGTGGGAGGGTAAATCACTTTTGCTCCAAAATGGGAGAGTTCCATGGCCTCGTGATATGAAAGCTTTGGAATGGGTAGTGCTTGAGACACCAATTTTGGATGCGCAGTAAACATGCCACTTACGTCAGTCCAAATTTCCAATACTGATGCATCGATAAAATTAGCAAATAAGGCTGCAGAAAAATCAGAGCCCCCTCTTCCAAGAGTTGTTATGTCACCGTTTTCATCGCTGGCAATAAATCCTGGAACTATGATAACTGCTGCAGTTTCTTGTTTTACAAATTTTTGAGTTTTATCAGAACTTTTTTTGTGATCAATAATTTCTCTATCATTTACGATTTGAGTAAAAAGTAAATCCCTAGAGTCTTTTAAGGTAACATCAATTCCTTGATATTTAAAAAGGTCATATATAATTGTACTGGAGAGAATTTCACCATAACTAGAAATTTTGGCTAGACTTTTTGAGGTCAATTCTTTAAGTGTAAATAGTGATTCAAGAACACTTTCTAATTCATTTATTTTTGACTTCAAAAAACTGATGCTACCACTTTGTTTCGTAACAGGAATAAAGTCTAAAATAATAGCTAAGTGACGGTCCTCAACAGTTTTGATATGTGCTTTGAAGTTCTTTTCTCCTCTGCTGGCAGCTGTTGCCATTTCAACTAATAAATTGGTAATACCACCCAAAGCAGACACTACAACAAGTTGTTTTTGTTTTGTTGATTTTTTAATAATTTCAACAACAAGCTTCAAGCTTTCTGAGGTAGCAACGGATGTTCCACCAAATTTCAAAACCTTCATAAGATAAAATTAAACTCCTGAGACAAGAGTAATAGGTTCAAATAATAAAATTAAGTGCAAAAATAACACAAATGCACTGGGTTTATTCTATTTAATGAATAAAAATAAAGGGTTTTTTGAAGTCCTTTTAATGGATTTATATAATGAGAGGCCTAATTTATGAAGAACTCTCAATTTGTTGATTTACATCTAGCTGAAGGGCGTCCTCTTTTTTGTTTTTATCAATTTTAATAAGGTCTCCTTCTTTAATTGTATTGCTGACTACATGTTCAGCAACTAAATCTTCAACATGTTTTTGAATGGCTCTATTTAATGGTCTAGCACCATATTTTATGTCAAATCCTTTTTCTGAAATAAATTCTTTTGCGGTATCAGTTACAGTAACCTGGTATCCTAATTTTTCAATACGTAAAATAAGTTTCTCTAGTTCAATATCAACAATTTTACGAATATCTTTTTGTTCTAATGCATTGAAAATCACAATATCATCAATACGATTCAAGAATTCTGGCGAAAAGGTTTTCTTTAGTTCTTTTTCAATTACTCCCTTTTCAATGTCAGAAGTTTGTGCCTTTTGAGCTGCCGTTTCAAAACCTAATCCTGTTCCGAAATCTTTTACTTGGCGTGCCCCAATGTTTGAGGTCATTATGATAATAGTATTTTGAAAATTTACTTTTCTACCCAAGCTATCCGTTAGGAAACCATCATCTAAAACCTGTAAAAGCATATTAAAAATATCAGGATGTGCTTTTTCAACCTCATCAAGAAGAATCACAGAGTAAGGGCGTCTTCTAACTTTTTCGCTCAATTGTCCACCCTCCTCATAACCAACATAGCCTGGGGGTGCTCCAATCAATCTTGAGACGGCAAATTTTTCCATGTATTCGCTCATGTCGATGCGAATTAGATTCTCTTCAGAATCAAATATTTCGGACGCTAGAATTTTGGCTAACTGTGTTTTACCTACTCCTGTTTGTCCAAGGAAAATAAAAGATCCAATCGGTTTGTCGGGCGCTTTAAGGCCTGCACGATTTCTCTGAATTGCCTTGACTACTTTTTCAATGGCTTCTTTTTGTCCGATTAGTTTTTCTCCAATTAAGCCAGAAAGTTTTGAAAGTTTACTTTTTTCAGAGTTTACAATTTTATTTACTGGGATGTTGGTCATCATGGAAACAACATCAGCAATATTATTTTCATTTACAGTGACCCGATTCAATTTAGAGTCTTCTTGCCATCTCTCCTGAGCTTCAATTAGCAAACGCTCAACGCGCTTTTCATCGTCTCTTAGTTTGGCTGCCTCTTCATACTTTTGTTTTTTGACAACGGTATTTTTTGACTCTCGAATTTCATCAAGTTGTTTTTCCAGATCAATGATTTCTTTGGGAACACTCATGTTGTTGATATGCACACGTGATCCTGCTTCATCAAGAGCATCAATTGCTTTGTCTGGAAGAAAGCGATCTGACATGTAGCGATCTGTAAGCTCTACACAAGCTTTCAACGCTTCATGGGTATAATTTACGTTGTGATGACTTTCATAGCGATCTTTAATATTTTCAAGTATTTCTAATGTTTCCTCGGGTGTAGTTTGTTCAACTAACACTTTTTGAAAACGACGTTCTAAAGCACCATCCTTTTCAATATGTTGACGGTATTCATCTAAAGTAGTTGCACCAATACATTGAATTTCTCCTCTTGCTAATGCTGGTTTGAACATGTTAGACGCATCGAGACTTCCCGTTGCACCTCCTGCGCCAACTATGGTATGAATTTCGTCAATGAATAAAATGATATCATCATTTTTTTCTAACTCATTCATAACCGCTTTCATGCGCTCTTCAAATTGCCCTCTATATTTTGTACCGGCAACCAGGCTGGCAAGATCTAAGGTGACTACTCGTTTATTGTAAAGGACTCGTGAAACTCTTTTTTGAATAATTCGAAGGGCAAGTCCCTCCGCAATTGCCGATTTACCAACACCTGGCTCTCCAATTAAAAGGGGATTATTTTTCTTCCGTCGGCTCAAAATTTGAGAAACTCTTTCAATTTCTTTTTCCCGGCCTACAACAGGGTCTAGTTTTTCTTGTTCTGCAAGCAAAGTAACATCACGTCCAAAGTTGTCTAAGACGGGTGTTTTTGTTTTTTTATTGCTTTTGGATTCCGATGTTGGGATAAAAGGATTTTCTTTTTCTTCACCCTCATTCTTCTCTTCAGGAAAGGATGAAGTAGCAGAGATGTCATCATAAGTGTCTGTATCATTGGCCAACATAAGCTTGAATTGTTCTTTAACTAAATCGTAATCGACATTTAATTTTGTCAACAATTTAGTCGTAGGATCATTTTCATTTCTTAAGATACAAAGTAAAAGGTGAACAGTATTAATTAACTCGCTTTGAAAGAGTTTTGCCTCCAAAAACGTTGTTTTTAATGCACGTTCAGCTTGTCTTGTAAGATGAAGATTTTTTTTGTCATTTATTAATTGTGCATCCTCTAGAGCTGCTGGATTTAAGATTTCTACTTTTCTTCTTAATTCGTCTAAGTTGATCTCGATAGAGTTAAGAATAGCTATGGCTTTGCCGCCTCCATCTCTTAAAATCCCTAACATTAGGTGTTCTGTACCGATAAAATTATGACCTAGCCTTAGCGCTTCTTCCTTGCTGTATGCTATTACATCTTTTACTCGAGGTGAAAAATTATCATCCATAATCTTATTTTTTTTGTTTCTACTTCAAAAAGCAGACCAATGTTTATTGCTCTCTGCTAATAGACAAAAAATTATTAAGATTTCAAAAGTTGAGGGATAATTATTTATAACAAAAATCAACTCTTTTTCTGTTAATAATTTTAACAATTAACACCTTGTAAAATAGGATATATTGTCTTGTGTTTCCTTATTTTAGCGTTAATATAATTTAGATATATGAGCGAGGGAGATAAAATCATTCCAATCAACATTGAAGATGAAATGAAGTCAGCATACATTGATTATTCAATGTCTGTCATAGTGTCACGTGCACTTCCTGACGTACGAGATGGTTTAAAGCCAGTTCACCGACGTGTTTTATTTGGAATGCATGAATTAGGTATTCGAGCCAACACAGCACACAAGAAATCTGCACGTATTGTAGGTGAGGTTTTAGGTAAATACCACCCGCATGGTGATAGTTCTGTCTATGATACGATGGTACGTATGGCCCAGGAGTGGAGTTTACGTTACCTTTTAGTAGATGGTCAAGGAAACTTTGGTTCTGTAGATGGTGATAGTCCTGCTGCAATGCGATATACTGAGGCCAGAATGCAAAAGATCTCTGAAGATTTATTGGCCGATATTGACAAAGAAACTGTTGATCTTCAGCTTAATTTTGACGATACATTAAAAGAGCCAACAGTACTACCTACTCGTGTGCCGAATCTTTTAATCAATGGTGCTTCAGGAATCGCAGTGGGTATGGCAACAAATATGCCACCACACAATTTAACAGAGGTTGTTGATGGCACGATCCAGTATATCGAAAACAATGACATTACCATTGAGGAATTAATTAAAACCATTAAAGCTCCAGATTTTCCCACTGGAGGAACTATCTATGGATATGATGGTGTTCGTGAAGCTTTTTTAACTGGACGTGGACGAATTGTTATCCGAGCAAAAGCGAATATTGAAGAAGTCAACGGGCGTGAATGTATCATCGTCACCGAAATACCCTATCAAGTTAACAAAGCAGAAATGATTCGTAAGACCGCTGAAATGGTCAACGACAAAAAGTTAGAGGGAATCAGTTCTATTCGTGATGAATCGGATCGAAATGGTATGCGGATTGTTTACATCTTAAAGCGAGATGCAGTTCCCAATATCGTCCTCAATAAATTATATAAATACACCGCTCTTCAATCTTCTTTTAGTGTAAATAATATTGCGCTAGTAAAAGGAAGACCTCAGATGTTGAATCTAAAAGAGATGATTCATCATTTTGTTGAGCATAGGCATGATGTTGTTGTTCGTAGAACTCAATTTGAACTTCGAAAAGCGGAAGATCGTGCACACATATTAGAAGGCCTCATTATTGCTTCAGATAATATTGATAAAGTGATCAAAATTATTAGAGCTTCTCAAAGCGCAGATGCTGCTCGTGAGAATTTGATTAAACAATTTAAACTGTCCGAAATACAAGCCAAGGCTATCGTTGAGATGCGCTTGCGACAATTGACAGGATTAGAACAAGACAAACTCAGAACAGAATACAATGATTTGTTGGTTACTATTGCGGATTTAAAAGACATTCTTGACAAGAAAGAACGGAGAATGGAAATCATCAAATTGGAGCTTGTTGAGATCAAAGATAAATATGGTGATGAACGCCGCTCAAATATTGAATACGCTGGAGGTGACTTTAGCATGGAGGACATGATTCCTGATGAGCAAGTTGTAATCACAATCTCTCACGCTGGTTACATCAAAAGAACACCACTTATTGAATACAAAACGCAGAATAGAGGAGGGGTAGGACAAAAAGCCTCTACGACTCGTGATGAAGATTTCCTTCAAGATTTGTTTGTTGGAACCAACCATCAGTACATGCTATTTTTCACCCAAAAGGGAAAATGTTTCTGGATGCGAGTTTATGAAATACCTGAGGGTTCCAAGACTGCAAAAGGGCGTGCAATTCAAAACTTGATTAATATTGAGCAAGATGATAAAGTTCAGGCCTTTATATGCACCCAAGATCTAAAAGATGAGGAATACATCAATAATCATTATGTGATTATGGCGACTAAAAAAGGACAAGTGAAGAAAACTTCTTTGGAGCAATATTCTCGACCTCGCGCTAATGGAATTAACGCCATCAATGTTAGGGAAGACGACGAGCTTTTAGAGGCTAAATTAACCAATGGAAACAGTCATGTAATGTTGGCAGTCAAGTCTGGTAAAGCTATTCGTTTTGAAGAGAGCAAAACACGTCCTATGGGTCGTGGAGCTTCTGGAGTTAGAGGGATTACACTTGCGGACTCTAAAGATGAGGTGGTAGGTATGGTTGCAGTTAATGATATGGATGCAAATATATTAGTTGTTTCAGAAAATGGATATGGAAAACGTTCTAGTTTAGATGATTATCGTATTACCAACAGAGGTGGTAAAGGTGTTAAAACTATTTCCATTACCGATAAAACAGGTAAGCTTGTGACCATCAAAACGGTTACTGATACAGATGATTTGATGATCATCAATAAATCTGGAATTGCCATCCGAATGGAGGTTGCTGCATTGCGTGTCATGGGAAGAGCAACACAAGGAGTAAGATTAATTAATCTGAAAGGCGATGATACCATTGCCGCGGTTGCAAAAGTAATGAATGATGACACCCCCATTGAAGATGTAAATGACATCGATATCAACGATGGCACTATTATTGAATAATATCAACCAAACAATTATAAATTACAATGAAAACGAACATAGTATTACTTTTTATTTTATCGATCTCCCTTTCTTTTGGACAAAAAAAGGAGATCAAAAAAGCGATTAAGCTATTTGATTCTGGTGATGTTTCAGGAGCAACAAGTCTTTTAGAGTCAAGTGCCGCCATTTTTGAACTTGCTGATGCTAAAGTTTTAAATCAAAAAATCTATCTGGAAGCTAAAATAGACCAAGCCAATAAGAATTTTGAAGCGGCTTTTGAGAAATACCAAGCATTTAAAGCTTCAGGTGGAGTAGACACAGGTTATGATGCACAACTGCAAACACTAACTTCAGATATAGTAAACAGTGCTATTGAGGACAATGCAGAAAAACGATTTGCACAGGCTGCAAGTAAATTATTTTTAGCTTATACGATCAATACCGAAACCAATGAAGATTATCTTTATTATGCAGCCTCTAGTTCAGTAAACGCCGCTGATTATGATGCTTCATTAAAGTATTACAATCTTTTGAAAGACATCAATTATGAAGGAATAACGACTCGCTATGTTGCTAAGTCAGTAGAATCTGGTGAAGAAGTTGAATTTTCAGAGACAGAATTTAATCTTTATAAAAAGACTAAGGAGTATACTGATTTTCGAGAGGAAACATCTGAGTCAAAATTCCCCGAGATTGTCAAAAATATTGCTTTGATTTATGCACAATTGGGAGATGATGAGAACGCAATGGCTGCTGTAAAAGAAGCAAGAAAATCAAACCCTAAAGATTTAAATTTAATTTTAACAGAGGCAAATTTATACATTCAACTCAATGAAAATGATCGTTTTGAGGAATTGATGAAAGAAGCCATAGCACAAGATCCAAATAATGGATCACTTTACTTTAATCTAGGAGTAGTAAATGCACAACGTGGAAACGCTTCTGAAGCGAGAGAGTATTATGAAAAATCGATCGAGCTCAATCCGAACTCTGAATCAGGATACTTGAATTTAGTTTCTTTAATCTTACAAGGGGAGACAGAAATTGTTGAAGAAATGAATTCTTTAGGAAACTCTAGAACAGACAATGCTCGATATGAGGTTCTTAAAATAGCTCGTGAAGAGATATATAAAGAGTGTGTGCCTATTCTAGAAAAACTTATTGGGATAAGTAAAAACGAAGAAGCCGTCAATACGTTGATGAACATATACGGTACTCTTGGAGACAATGAAGGATTTATGAAGATGAAAGGTCTTCTAGAATAAAAATCGCTTTTAAATACAAAAAAGCCTTCAATTACTGAAGGCTTTTTTTTATATAATTTTTTTGATGATTCTTAACGTATGAGAATGTTGTTGAGTATCTAGATTGTAGATTCCCGTTTGATCGATACGATCGATTCGAACCTTTCCATGTGCATGCAAAATGTAATTATTTTCAAGGAGTAACCCTACATGAATAATTTTACCCTCATCATTGTCAAAAAAGGCAAGATCTCCAGGTTCACTTTCATCAATAAAACTCAATGTATTTCCTAATTCCGCCTGTTGTGAAGCATCTCTAGGGATCTGGTACCCGTTGATTCTATAAATCATTTGGGTAAGACCTGAGCAGTCAATTCCCATAGGAGTTTTTCCTCCCCACAGGTAAGGTGCATATAAATATAATGAGGCTGTCTCTAGGAGTTTTTCTTTTTTACTTTTTCCGCTGATGGTGGGCCCAGAATACGATTGGTTTAATAATGAAGCACCACTTATATTACTTCCTATAACTAGTGTGGTGAGTTGATTGTTTTGTGTCTCAATATAATCAATGAGTTGTGTCGTGTATGCTGTAGATTGCACGCCAATATCTTCCGCTTCTTCTTTGGTAATCTGCTGAGCTTGTTTGTGGTCAATCCAACCGGTATAGTCGTCTAGTAAGGTGCTAATATGGTACCATTCCTTTTTTTTTCCAATGATCTTGAAACAATCTCCGTATAAGAGTTGCGAAACCATCTCACTCCTATGATTATTTTCTTTTCGCATCGGGACGATGCTTAGATGACAAATACCGTATTCCAAATTATTTTTTTAAAACGTATGCTTCTATTTCAAATGCAAAAATAGGGATTTCTTTTCCCCAACCCCCGAACTGTTTTGAAAATAGCTAACATAACAATTAGATTGTGTAATTTTGAATATAAATATTGATTTTGAAAACCTTCTGGAATTACTTGGTGGCAAAGCAGAATATACTTTATAAGTCTATACTGATTCTTTCTAGTTCATTACTTATTCTTTATCTTTTTCCTATTGGGGGTCATTTCAAATATGAGTTTCAAAAAGGGAGAGCATGGCAGTACCCAAGTTATTATGCCCCTTTTGATTTTTCCATTTTAAAATCAGAACAAGAAGTAAAAGCAGATCAGGAAGCTGCGTTAAGTTCATTAAAACCGTATTTAAGAAGTGATATAAAAATAAAGGAGCTTGTCTTTACAAGGTATCAAGACGAATTTTCTCGCTTTTTTCCTTCAATTAATAACCCTATGGTTTTTGACAGCGTATATAAATTTGGAGAAAGCATATTAAAAAAAATATATGAGAACGGTGTGCTCCCTCCAAACTATATTCATCAAGGGAACGAAGAAATTTTATTAATCCAAGATAATGTAGAAATTCCTCTTAATGTGAAGGAACTTTTTAAATCGGATTCTCTTTTTGAGAGTTTATCTAAATGGTTTGAGGAGTCTAATTATGACGCGTATTTTGAGAGTTTCAACGACTTCTTTTTTGAGTTAATTACTCCAAATGTTGCTCTAGATCTTGTTTTTTATCAGAATACAGTCGATCAAACTTTACAGAATATTTCTCTTTCTAGAGGGGTTGTAGCCTCGGGTGAATTAATCATCGCAGAGGGTGAAATGGTTGACGAGAGTCATTTCGAAACATTAAGTTCTCTACGGAAGGAGTTTTCGATGCTAGAAAACGACGATCAAAGTTCTATTTGGGTACTTATTGGGTATTCTATTTTAATATTCCTAACCTTTTCGTTATTGCTTTTATTCCTTTACAAATACCGTTTTTCAATTTATGAAAACAACCGAAAGCTCACATTTATCTTTTTTAACATCGTGTTTGTAGTATTTGTGACAACTGTTTTAATTGGCTATAATACAGCTCTCATTTTTGCTACTCCACTTTGTATATTACCACTCATTATCAAAGCTTTTTTTGATGCCCGTTTAGGTCTTTTTGCTCATGTACTTACAGTACTTCTCATAGGATTTATTGTTCCTAATAGTTTTGAATTTGTATTTCTTCAGATTGTGGCTGGGATAGTTACTATTCAGTCCATAGATCAACTATACAGACGGGCCAATTTATTTATTTCGGTGGGTCAAATCGTTTTAGTCTATCTGATTGCTTACATCGCTTTTACGATAATACAAGAAGGAACTTTTTTGAAAATTGATGTATTAACCATTGGATTATTTCTACTTAACGGCCTATTAATGCTTTTTGTTCAACCCTTGATTTATATCTATGAAAAACTTTTTGGTTTAGTTTCAGATGTTTCATTACTCGAACTTTCTGATACCAATTCAAAACTACTAAAAGAACTTTCTGATCAAGCGCCAGGTACCTTTCATCACTCACTACAGGTGGCTAATCTTGCCGAAGCTGCTGCGAATGAAATTGGAGCCAATACCCTATTGGTTAGAGTGGGGGCATTGTACCATGATATTGGAAAACTCAAGCAGCCCAAATATTTTTCTGAAAATCAAATTGCCTCCGATTCACCTCATGATTCCCTCACGTCCAAACAAAGTGCAAAAATTATCATTGACCATGTATTGGATGGCATTTTGATAGCACAAAAAAATAAGCTCCCCGACAGGGTGATTGATTTTATTCGAACACATCACGGTACGTCCAGTGTATATTATTTTTACAAGAAGCAATTAGAGTTTGATCCGGAAGGAACTAATATTGAAGATTTTCAGTATCCAGGACCCAGACCTTTCTCAAAAGAGACTGCTATTTTAATGATGGCAGATGCAGTGGAGGCAGCTTCTAAAAGCCTAAAAGCACCAGATATAGGTCAGTTAGATCTTTTTATTGAAAAGATAATATCAGGTAAAATGGAGGAGGGTCAGTTTAATGCTTCTAACATAACATTGGCTGAAATAGAGACAGTTAAAAAGGTTCTATTACGCAAATTGATTAACGTTTATCAACTCCGAATAGAATACCCAGAATAATTTAAAAAAAGATTGCTTTCTTATCTCGGAACACTTACTTTTGTGCTCCATTATTTAGGAGAGGTGCCAGAGTGGTAATGGAGCAGATTGCTAATCTGTCGACGGGCAACCGTCGCCAGGGTTCGAATCCCTGTCTCTCCGCTGTATAGTCCTGAAAGCCCTGTGTTTTTGGGACTTCTTTTTTTTAGTTGCCTGCAGAGTTGCCTTTTCTATTTCTAACAACACTGATTTTCACTATTCAAATTTAGTCGTTTTTTTATTGAGTATCTTTGAGTATTCAAATAAAATTCATTCCAATTCCAAGTATTTAATAACCAGCAAGGGCATGGACTACCTTAATCCCTGCTATTGCATAAACTTAACCAGCATGACTACAGCAAAAGATTACGCATCATTCCTCCATCAATTACAATGGAACTACTTCATTACCTGCACAACACCTTACAGAATCAATACGATGACGGTGAGAAACTGGCTTACAAAACTTCTTAAAGCATCAAACAAGGTAAACCAAGCATTCTATGTCTCAGAGAGAGAAAAAGGAGATTACAACAACTACACGTTCACATGCTTATTGGCACTAATACAGACATGACCTATAAAGAAGTTAAGTATGGACTTGGGAATGTTTCTGTAGGAGACTATCAACCAGTCTATGATAACGAAGAGGTTTGTAAGTATGTCTCTAAGCATATAGGTAAAGATGTGGACTATGACATTGTATTTAAAAGCTAAAAGTTTCTAAACATTCTTTAATTCCTAAACATGGGGTGGGTTTTTTAGAATCGTTTTCAGATTAGACACTAGTTCTTGTATCTAGTATATAACCCCAAACCTCAGCATTTAAGACACTACAAACATCGCACCCCAATTATCCTTTCTAAAATAATAACAAAAAGCGTATTATAGATTTATAAAGTAGGGGTTTTTCCTTAGGGGTTAACTGGCATAGGGGGGTGCAATCCAAACTCTCCTATCCAGAGGTGTTTTCTTTTAAACCACAGGCATATCCTCTTCAGTAAGTTCTGGGGTTTGTTGTTTTTTCTTTACCTTTGTATTGTATCAAGAACGCATTTAGCGTACCAACCGATCTTCTCGAGACACGGTGGTTTAGAATACGAGACGCTCGTCTAAAACAATCGAGAAATCATATTCATCTTGGTCATAAATGACGTTTAATTAAAAAAACTATTAAGGCTATTTTTTAAGGAAAAGTAACCATTAAACTCTTCCCAATAAGCTCCAGCGGTTTCCAATTTTTGTAATAGGATTACAAGCATCGTACTTCCGAGGAAAGGGATCATAACTCAATACATTTTCCTATTTCTAATCAAAACAGAAGGATATTTCAGAAAAATTATGGGATATATTAGTAACAAATCATATGTATTTTGTTTGCTAAGTCCTAGAAAAAGAAAAAAGCCATCCTAAAACTCTTGTACGGGTCTAAATTCTGTTAATCCTTTTTCCTTTATAATTTTTTCAATTTCAGGAATTGTTGTTGGCACAAAAGAGCTTAAGTTAGTTGCTCCTGAATTCGTTATGACAACAATGTCCTCAATTCTAATATATAGTTTTTCTTCAGGAATCCAGATCATTGGATCTATAGTAAAAACCATTCCTTGCTTTAGAGGAACATTGTGTAGCTCACCGACATCATGAACTGCCATACCGACGGGATGTTGAAAATGACCTCGAAACTCTAATCCCTCATATACCGCCTTTCTGTGTTTTGCATTTTCAAATGTTTTCCCAACTAGATACCTTTTCATATCAGCTGCAGCATTATCTAGTACTTGGTTTGAAGTAACACCTGGCTTAAGATGACTAAACAAGGCATTTCTATATTCAACTATATAGTTGTATAATGCCATTTGTTCTTTATTAAATTTTCCATTTACAGGCCAAATTCTGGTAACATCACTTGTATAATAATGATAATCTGGCGCATAGTCCATTAACACTAAATCCCCGTCTTTCAATTCATCCGTTTTTCTGAAATAATGACCCATATAAGCATTTCGACCACCACCTATAATTGAAGGATAACCGTCTCCTTGTGCTCCATTCTGATAAAAAATATACTTTGCTGCAGCATCTAATTGATATTCATACACACCTGGAGCGGTAGAACGCATTGCTTCCATAATCCCTAAGCCAGCAATTTCAGTAGCTTTACTAATAATGCTAATTTCTTGAGGACTTTTTATCAGTCGCATTGAATCTAATAACGGAGAGAGGTCGCGGACTTCAAATTCAGGGAATCGTTCATTTAGTAAAATTTTTAATCTTGCTTCCCGTGTGCTATTTGAGTCCCAAGGGTCTGCAGCGGCTCGAGCGTGACCATTAAGAATCTCATCTCTACTGTCGTTACCTATTTCAGCTGGACTGAAAGGGGTAAATAAAAGGGGTGTTTCTCCTTTAATGAGACCTGTTCTAACAAGATCATTCCCAAGATATTCTATAGCTCGAACCCGATCTACTCCCGTAAGTTCTTTTATTAAATCCGAATCCTCAGCTGCCAATATTTTCCCTTGACTTTTTTCTCTCCCTTCTTCTCTATGGGGTAAATAAATTGTTGCTGTTTTATTTTTACCATTCATCAGTAAATAAGCGTGCCCCTCTTCTAAACCACTTAAATAATAAAAAGTGTTAGTTTGCCTAAAAACTTTAAAGCCAGCGACAGTTGGAGCACTTTGAATCAAAGCAATTGAATTAGCCCCAATTTCATCAAATATTTTAGCTCTTCGCAATTCAAACTCTTTTGGCAAGAAATCAGATTGGAAATAGTGTTTTTCTTGACCTATTAAATTGGTTTTAAATTGAAAACAAAATAGGACAATTAGAATAGTCTTGAATTTTAAAATCATAGTAAGTATTTATATATTTAAAAGATTCTTCAATTTAATAATAAAATAGGTCACGCATAAAATTATTACATTAGTAATATTTCCTAATTCTGGAGCAGAAAAACCGATTTATTATTTATATCCATTATGAACATATTCAAAAAAAAGATTTTTAACATTTTTACTTTAGTCCTAATATTTACATTTCATGATCCAGCGTTAGCCTTTATAGATCCATATCCAAAAAACCCAAAGATTGATGTTATCAATTATGTTTTTGACCTAACGCTTTCGGATGAAAAAAATGAAATACGATGTAATACAACTATTGATATTCGTTTTAAGGCTTCAAATATTGAAAAAATAAGACTGGATTTAACTAATTATTCTGCGGAATCTGGAAATAAAGGGATGCTTGTAGAACGTGTAGAATCAAGTAATGTAGAATTAAAATTTACGCATAAAGAAAATGAACTGTGGGTCTATTTTGATAAACCCTCAGAAAAAGATGAAAGAATAAAGTTTAGTATCCAATATAAAGGAGTCCCAGCTAATGGCCTTCAAATTGGAAATAATAAATATGGTGATAGAACATTTTTTAGTGATAATTGGCCTAATAAAGCACGTCACTGGCTAGCAACAGTAGATCATCCCTATGACAAGGCAACGTGTGAATTTATTGTTACTGCACCTGATCACTATCAAGTAGTCTCAAATGGTCTAAAAATAGAAGAAACTAACTTATATGGAAATTTAAAACTTACGCATTGGAAACAATCGATTCCCATTGCATCTTGGCTATATGTATTGGGTGTTGCAGATTTTGCTATTCAATATCACGATGAATTTGAAGGGAAGTCTCTTCAGACATGGGTATTTAAACAAGACCGAGATGATGGTTTTTATGATTTTAAAGAGCCGACAAAAAAAGTGCTAGAATTTTACAGTAGCTACATCGGTCCTTATTCTTATGAAAAATTAGCAAATATTCAGTCCAACAGTGTTAGTGGCGGTATGGAAGCGGCCTCAGCAATTCTTTACAGTGCAAACTCGGTGAAAGGAGATCGCAATATACGATGGAGAAATGTCGTGATACATGAAATAGCTCATCAATGGTTTGGTAATGCAGTAACTGAATATGACTGGGATGATGTTTGGTTGAGCGAGGGTTTTGCAACTTACTTTACCCTTTTGTTTATTGAACATCAATATGGTCGAGATGCTTTTGTTAAAGGTCTTAAATCAAGTCAAAAAAGAGTTGATTCGTTTCATAAAAAAAACCCTGAATACACTATAATCCACAACAACCTGAAAGATATGAATGAGGTTACGAGCTCACAAACGTATCAAAAAGGAAGTTGGGTTTTACATATGTTAAGAGGTGTTTTGGGAACAGAAATTTTTCGAGAAGGAATTAGAGCTTATTATTTAAAATTTAAAGATTTAAATGCATCAACAGAAGACTTTAAAATGGTCATGGAAGAGGTTTCAGGTCTTAGTCTCACCTATTTTTTCAAACAATGGTTATACAGTCCAGGAAGTCTAAAATTAAGTGGCTTTTGGCATTATGACGAGATTAATAGCGAAATCATAATTGAATTAAATCAAGTACAGAATGGAAATCAATTAATTGAATTACCCCTTGAGATTGAAATCGCATTTGAAAACGATAATATTAAAATGGAAAAAGTTCAATTGAATGGAAAGTCAAATACCTATAAAATAAAATCTGATGAAGAACCAATTGGTATAACTTTAGATCCTAATTTATGGGTCTTAATGAATTCAGAATTTCAGAAAAAAGAGGCTAGACCAATTTTATATAGGTGAAGACGTGGACTATAATATTGTATTTAAAAGCTAAAAGTTTCCGAACATTATTTGATTTCTAAATAAGGCGTAGGTTTTCTAGAATCATTTTTTATTTAGATAAGACTTATTGTAATTAATATATAACCCTTAACTCAGCATGCGGCACCCTAAGTATTTTTTCTATCTAATGTAATGACAAGCATAACATTAAGGATTCTTTGTGGGAATTTTAAATGGAGAGTTAGTTGAATTTAAATCAAAAGAAAAAAAGACTCAGTACTATTAAACATTGATGCTTTTGATGCCGCTCTATTAAATGATTATTGTGATTAAATCGGCAGCCACTAAATATGTCAATTTAATCAACATATATCGAAGTATGCGCTATGTTTAAAATCTTAAGTTTTTTGTTAAAAATTTGTTAAGACAATTTTATTGTATTATCTTAAACCCTAATTAAAAAAAAATCTATAGATGAAAAATTTAATTTCTATTTTATGTGTTTGTTTGCTCAACCTAACTTTAGGTTTTGGTCAAACAACAATCTCTGGAGCAGTCTCCGATGATGAGGGCATACCACTTCCGGGTGCGTCCATTATTGAAGAGGGAACTTCAAACGGAACTATAACTGATTTTGACGGAAACTTTACTTTACAAATAGGTGATGATTCTTCAATAGTCATAAGTTATGTAGGCTATGAAAATTTAATCCTTCAGTCAGATGCTGACTTTTCTCAAATAGCCTTAATTCAAAGTAATGCCTTAGAAGAAGTTGTTGTTACTTCTTTTGGGTTGACTAGAGAAAAAAAATCCATTGGTTATTCCCAGCAATCAGTTGGAGGCGAACAACTTGTTAAAGCCCGTGAAACTGATATCGGAAACGCTCTTGCTGGAAAAATTGCAGGTGTTCAGATTGTTGGTAACAATAGTTCTACCTTTGGAGCAAGTACTATAAGATTGAGAGGTAGTGACGATGTATTATACGTCGTAGATGGTGTTAGAATATATACTCCAGGTGATATCAACACAGATAATGTGGCTGATATATCGGTTCTTAAGGGAGCCTCTGCAACTGCTCTATACGGTCCTGAGGGACGAAATGGTGTAATTATAGTTACATCAAAAATAGGAACTTCTGGAAAAGCTACATTTGAAATAGATCAATCTATAGCAGTTAATCAATTAGCTGAATTACCCCCTTATCAAAATGAATATGGAGGTGGTTACAGTCAAAGTTTTAATACCTTTAACTATGACCCTTCAGTTGACCCAGCAGACTGGGCTTCTTTTGATGGTCAACCTTACCCTGAATTCTATGCTGATGAGAGTTGGGGGCCAAAACTTGATGGTACACCAGTTCGTCATTGGGATAGTTGGACTCCTGGAACTCCTGAATTTGGAAAATTAAGACCATGGGTGCCGTCACCTAATGATGTCGATTCATTTTATGAAGATGCAATTACATCTAACACAACACTATCATTTTCAAAAGCGGATAAAGATTATAATATTAGATCTGCAATATCTTATATTGATCAGCAAGGAATTATCCCAAATTCAAAAAACAAGACAATTCGATTTAATTTAAATTTGAGCTACAACATAACAGACAAATTTACATTTGTTACTAATTTAAATATTGAAGATCGAGAGATGTTAAATAATCCTGATCAAAATTATGGAAACTTAGGTTCAAACTTTAATCAATGGTGGCAAAGACAACTTGACTTCGACAGATTAAAAGATTATGAAGCAGGAGGACAAATCATATCTTGGAACAGTAGAGGTCCAAGGGATGGAAGACCATTATATTGGGATATGCCACTTTTCGGTTCTTTTGAAAACTATAAGAATTTTAACAAAAATAGTAACTATGGAAAAGTTGGTTTAAATTATAAGTTTAATGAGAAATTTAACGCTAATGTAGTTGTTAGAAAGACTTTTCATTCTTATATTCAAGACGATAGGGGTACTACAAAAAGTACATTAGACCCTGCATTCTTTTCAGTATACCAATCTAGGAATGAAAGAACAGATTTCTATGGAATTGTTACTTACAATGACAAGTTTTTAAATGATGATTTGACTTTAAATGCTAGAATAGGTGCTGAAAAAATTGAAGAATCCAATAGACTTCTTAGTTCAGCAACAAATGGAGATTTATCAATTCCAAATTTTTATAATTTATCTGGTTCTAAAGATCCTGTATCATCAACTAATAATCTTATACTTCAAAAAAGAGATGGTCTTTTCGTAACTGCATCGGCTGGTTACAAAGGACTTGTTTATTTAGATGGATCGTATCGTTATGATTGGAACTCAACAGCAAATCCTGAGGCCAATCGTATCGAAAGTGTCGGAATATCTAGTAGTTTTTTATTACATGAGCTTTTACCAAAAAATCAGACTTTAACTTTTATGAAAATTAGGGGTGGTTATGCTGAAGCTCCAGTTTTCCCTGATCCATATAAAACTACTTCTGTTTATGGAGTAGGTAACTTATATCAAGGTAGCGGAACTCTGGCAGTTGGTTCTCAACAAGGAAACTCAAATTTAACAGGAGGTTTAAGATCTGAATTTGAACTTGGTACTGAACTTCGACTATTTAGTAGTAAAATAGGTCTTGATATTTCTTATTTTGACAGAAATGATTCTGACATACCTGTACTAGTTCCTTTAGATGGATCTACTGGATACTCATCTATTATTGTAAACAGTGGTAAGCAAACCTCTTCAGGAATTGAAATAGCTCTCTTAGGGGATGTAATTGATGGAACCGATTTTAAATGGCAGCTAGGTGTGAATTTTGCTACTTTTACAAAGTTTGTTGATGCACTTTATGAGGGGATTGACACAAGAAATTTAAGTACTTATACGTCAAATATGAACCTTCAGGAAAGAGTTGGTGAAGAATGGGGTGCTCTTTATGGAAGAGGTTTTACATATGATGCCAGTGGCAATATGCTTTTTAAAGCATCTAGCAATGGAAACTATTACTACAGCAGAACTGCTAATAAATATTTAGGTAATCTACTCCCTGATTATACAGGTGGTGTAACTTCTAATATGTCATACAAGAACTTAGACCTTACCTTAGGTTTTGACTTTCAAAGTGGAGGGAAATACTATTCACGAACGGAAAGATATTATGATCATTCTGGTTTATCTGAATATACTGCAGGACTTAATGATAAAGGAAACCCTTTAAGAGACCCAGTATCACAGGGTGGTGGTCGTCATATTCAAGGAGTTCTTGAAACTGGTTTAGATGCGAATGGAGATCCTATTTCTGATGGAACTGTGGTAGACGCTTATGTTGATCCTCAAAATTTATATGGCCTAGGTAACCTTGGTAATATATATGAAAACAATTTACATGACGCATCATACATAAAGCTTAGAACTGTAAGATTTAATTACAGATTTGATAAGAATATTACAGATATTTTAAATATTGAGGGCATGTCTTTAAGTCTTTTTGCGAATAACTTATGGCTTATTGACGCAGATCTAAAATGGATTGATCCATCTGAACTTGAAAAAAGGAGCGGTTATAATTGGGCGGAAAATGGTACTCTACCAAGAACAAGGTCAATTGGGGCTAACCTTAAATTAACATTTTAAAAAAATAAATGATGAAAAAAATAATTAACAAAACTTTCATTTTAGTATTCGCTTTAGTATTATTTGGTGCTTGCGAAACTATAGATTACGGTGATACTAATGTTGATCCTAGTGGTCCATCTGCAGCTGTAACATCCCAACTTTTAACTTGGGCTCAATCTTATATGCCTGCTATATTAGTTAATGAACAATCAATATTATACATGCAGCATATAACACAAGGACAATATCCTGGCTCGTCTAGATATGAAACATTAACAAACGATTATAGCGGTTTTTATACTGGTCCAATTCAGAATCTAAACAAAATAATCGAAATAAACTCAGACCCTGATACAGCTGCTGAAGCACTTGCATTTGGTGCTACTAATAACCAATTGGCAGTTGCCAAATTAGTTAGAGCTTATATGCTTCAATATATGACTGATACATGGGGTGATCTACCTTGGACTGATGCATTTCAAGGAATTGATAACCCACAACCAACTTTTGATTCTCAGAAAAGTATATATGACTTCATGTTTACTGAGGTTGATGCAGCATTAGCATTAATCCAAACTAGTGGCGCTGGACCAGTAGGTGACGTAATGTTTAAAGGCGATATGAATAAATGGATTTCTTTTGGAAACTCTCTTAAACTAACAATGGCTATAAGAATTTCTCACATTGATCCTTCTAGAGCTAAATTGAAACTTGAACAAGCATATTCTTCAGGTACTTTACCAACAACAAACTCAAAAAACTTGTTGTTCAATTATGGATCTGATGATGCAAGTGATAGTCCATGGGAAGATAATTTTCAAACACGAGAAGATTATATAATGTCTAACACACTAATCGAAAATTTAAGATCAAATTTAGATCCAAGACTTTTCGAATATGCTGCTCCTGCAAGAGACAGTATTTTTGGTAATCCTGTCTTTCCAGGAAATACGGATGCTGGATATGTTGGTGCTCCTAATGGTAAAGTAAATGGAAATGTACCTTATTACTCATTCATTACAAGTGATATAATTTATGACCCCGTTTACCCATCATCTATTTACACTGCGGCCCAAGTTTGGTTTACTTTAGCTGAAGCAGCAAGCAATGGATGGAATGTTGGAGGTGTTTCTGCAGCTGACTATTATGCTGGAGGGATACAGGCTTCCATGCAATTTTGGGGTGTAAGTAGTTCAGATGCTACAGATTATATTAATGCCCATCCATACTCTGGTATTGATGATATAGCTTACGAAAAATGGGTTGCACTGTATTTAAATGGACCCGAATCATGGGCAGAATGGAGAAGACTTGATTCTCCAAGTCTTACGCCTTCAATATATGCAAGTGATCAAAGAATACCAGTTCGTTCTGCTTATGATCCATCTGTTGAAGATAATAATGCTGCAAATTATGCAAATGTTGTATCTTCTCAAGGACCAGATAATTTACACACCAAATTATGGTGGGATGTTAACTAATTGATCAATATTAATTAATTTCAAAAAAACGCTTGGTGTTAACCAAGCACATCTTTAAATACTAACGTCACTAATTATCTTTAGTGGCGTTTTCTTTTAAAACACATGCATATCATCTTCGGTAAATTCTACAATACACTTTACCAAGAATGAAACAAGCTACTAATGAAATCGTTTACTAGGTATTAATCTCCCGTCAATTTAGTTATATTAGTATGTATTACGTTAATTAAAGGAAAAAAATGAACCAAATAACTGATTTTCAACAATTCGAAAACATGCATGAAGAGCAGCTTCCTGTTCCAAACCATAAATTACACAATTGGACTCATTTTGCGGGCTTGTATGCAGCAGAACATGTCGCAGCTACAGAGTTTGTCATTGGAGCAACTTTTGTTGCTTTAGGCGCAAAGACAATGGACATTATTCTTGGCTTGCTCATTGGAAATGTCTTAGCCGTTTTAAGCTGGACTTTGATAACAAGTCCAATTGCTGTTGAAACCCGTCTAAGTCTGTACACTTATCTCAATAAAATTGCTGGTGATTCGATGTCCAAATTATATAACTGGGCCAATATCCTGATATTCACAGTCATCTCTGCTGCAATGGTTACCGTATCTTCTACTGCTGTTCGATTTGCCTTTGGAATTCCTGCACAGCTCGATTGGTATCCAACGAATTTGTGGTTTGTATTAATTGTTCTACTCGTAGGAATATTTGTTGTGTTTGTAGCCCTATATGGTTTCAAAGCAGTCTCAGACTTTTCGGGCATTTGTGCCCCTTGGTTATTCACTATGTTTGCCAGTGGGGCAATTGTTTTAATGCCAGCACTTTCTTTAGATGTTTTAGGGTTCACTCTTCCAGGTAGCTGGGCAGATTTTGTTGATATCGGAAATCAGTCTATTTGGACAGGTGTAAACAGTGACGGCAAACCCGGAATCGGATTAGTCGAAGTCATCGGTTTTGGATGGGCAGCAAATACGATTACTCATTTTGGTTTAATTGATATGGCTTTGTTGCGTTTTGCCAAGAAAAAACACTACGGTCTTGCAACCAGTACTGGGATGCTTTTTGGACATTATATTGCTTGGATTGCTGCCGGAATCATGGGCGCTGGTACCGCTGTGATTATAGGAGAATCAATTGTACAACTCGATCCAGGCGATGTTGCTTACTATGCTCTTGGATGGTCTGGTTTTGTTATTGTTATTGTGGCTGGTTGGACAACCGCTATCACCAATTTATATAGAGCAGGGTTAGCTGCACAAGCAATCTACATCAATCATTCGCTGAGAAAAACAACTATGATTGTTGGAGTAGCCATGATCATTGTTGCTTGTTTCCCTTTTGTATTTTCACAAATATTACCGCTGTTGACCTACGCAGGCCTGTTAGTTGTTCCTGTTGGAGCAATTGTATTCACTGAACACCAAATTTTTCCTAAAATTGGCTACACCCGTTATTGGTCGAAATTCCAAGAATACAAAAATAGTTCTCCAGCCGTTTTGTCTTGGATTATTGGCCTCATTTTCGGCTTTGGTCTCAATGCACTTGACGTCATGTCTTTCTATTACCTATTCATTCCAACTTGGTTTTTCACAATATTGGTTTACACCTTCTTGGCGGGTAAATATGGTGCCAATAAAAAATATCCAGAAGATGAAAAGAAGGAAGATGCATATAATAAAGCGATCGTAAAGTATCACGAAAAGTTGGAGGAAGAAGAACCAGAAACAGTGCAAGATGTCTCGATATTTACAAAAGCCTTGAAGCTTGTTTCACATGGCGTTCTCGGATTAACGCTGTTTTTAGCTATAAAAACATTGGTAGCAAGTCCAGATGAAGCAGCCTATATTTCCAATAGAGCGGTTTTTTATCAAATTGGTTTTGCCTGTACCCTAATATATTTCATTGCAGCCTATTGGGCGATGCAGAGACGCAAGTCATTAAATAACGGATAAGATACAATGAGTACAATTCAATTAAAACAGCAAAACATAAACTCCATTGCGTCCCAACTTCCTTGCCCAACCTATGAAAGGGATTTGGTCAAGTCAGGCATCGTTCATATAGGAGTTGGTGGGTTTCATCGATCACATCAGGCTTATTATATCCATCAATTACTTGGAGATGCTCAAAATTCTGAATGGGGAATCTGTGGTATCGGTTTACGAGAAGGGGACAGGAATATTGCTACTGTATTAGAGCAACAAGATTGCCTCTATACTCTCATTACACAGCATCCGGAAGGAAACGAAACCTGTGAAGTTATAGGATCTATAGTAGATTATATTTTCGCTTTTGAAACACCCGATTTGGCGATTGATCGCATGGCGCATGCTGACACCAAAATTGTTTCATTAACTATTACAGAAGGAGGTTATAATTTCAATCCGAATACCGGTGCATTTGATTTTGATAATCCCGATATTCAACATGATCTTCAATACCCAAATAATCCAAAAACGGTTTTTGGTTACTTGGCTGCAGCATTAGATAAACGACGAAACAACGGTTTAGTTGCATTCACTATTTTATCATGCGACAATATTCAACACAATGGAGCTGTAACGCGTTCAATGATCTTGTCTTTTGTTAAGAAAAAAAATCCATCCCTTTACAATTGGATAAAAAATGAAGTTCGTTTTCCAAACTCTATGGTAGACAGAATAACACCTGTTACTCCACAATCGTCAATTGATTTCTTAAACACTAAACATCAACTAAAAGACGCTTGGCCGATTGTTTGCGAACCCTATATTCAATGGGTAATCGAAGATAATTTTTCGAACGGAAGACCTCCTCTCGAAAAACTTGGAGTTCAATTTGTCCCAGATGTTACCCCTTACGAAAAAATGAAGATTCGTTTGTTGAATGCAGGGCATTCCGTTTTGGGAATTCCAGGAGCCATACATGGTCATGACACCATCAATGCTTGTATGGAAGACAAAATTTTCGCTACATTCATGAGACAATTTATGGACAATGAAGTTACTCCCCAATTAGGCGAAATTGAAGGAATTGACTTAACAGATTATAAAAATAGTTTAGAAAAAAGATTTGCCAATCCCAATATAAAAGATGGTGTACGAAGAATCTGTTCTGAAAGTTCTGCAAAATTATCTAAATTCTTGATTCCAACTATACTCGAAAATTTAGCTACTGAAGGGAGTATACGCTATGGGACATTTATTTTGGCAGCATGGTGTTACTATAGCGACAAACGTATGGATATAAACCATAATGAAATTGACATAATTGATGAACGAAAAGAAGAACTTCATCGTAACGCAAAACAGTCTGAACAAAATCGTCTTAGCTTTTTAAGAATACCCGATATTTTTGGCAACCTGCTCGATAACAAACGATTTGTAAAAGAGTACTCCAAAATGATTGAGGCAATTTATAAAGAGCCCAACATCCATAAGCTTATGAAATTAATTAATCAAGACAATCATTTGGTGGACTAAAAAACCTCAAGAAGCTAAGCTGCTCACTTCCACCCAATCACGAATAAGATGATTCACTGGTCACAAACCTGGGAAAAAGCTCAAGATAAACACCTATTAAGAGTTGAAGCGATATAAAAAGCTAAAAGTTTCCAACCATTCATTGATTTCTAAACATGGGGAGGGGTTTTTAGAATCGTTTTCAGATTAGACACTAGTTCTTCTAGTTAGTATATAACCCCATACAATCTTCAGTAAGTTGAGGAATACAGGGAGTTAATATATTTTAGAGTTTATTATATTAGTACCTTATTAATCATAAATCAATTAAAATGAAAAAACTATTATTTGGGATTTTTATGATCTCTATGCTAAATGTTAACGCACAAGATTGGTCAACCGTATACAGACAGGTTGAAGAAGTTACTTTAAAAGAGGGTCTTGAAAATGAATATATCGAGTTTGAAGCCTTTTGGAAAACCATAAAAGAAAAGCACGTAAAAGAGGGTATGCAAGTAGGTTGGTTTGTTTGGAAAGTAGTGCCTACTGAAGAAAACAAAGGATGGTCTGATTACTTAATTTTTAATATATATGCTAATAAGAAACAAATGAATGACATGAATTCTAAAAGTCCTGAATGGTGGGAAAATGAAATTAAGACTGCCCATAAAGGGAAAACAAAAAGATCAATAATCAAAAAATACACCCAAGAAACGATGGATAATAAGTACCGTCAAAAGTCTGTTTCTTATACAAATAAATCTCTTGAAACGTTTTTATCAGAAGAAGCGACTCCAGAAGCTGGTTCTAAAGGAACGTATATCGGTGTAGAGCAATTGAATGAGGATTATGTTGATTTTGAAACAAAATTATTTCTTCCTTATCACAAGGAAACAAAATCAAGACTTTATTGGGAACTTAATGAAATTGTAGATCGTTCAGAAAATGCATACAAGCCAGTTACTCATAACATTTTTGAAATAATGAATCCTGAATCAGCTGCAGCAGATTGGAATCTATCGTTTGCAGAAGAAATGGCTGTAAAATATGGAACGGCAAGTAGAAAATTTCACGGTAGCATGAATGTTAAATTAGTTCATTTTGCTTGGTAATTTGATTTACTCTTAATTTATTAACCCTCCCAAGTGGAGGGTTTTTCTTTTAAACCAATGGATACAATCCAAATCTATCCTAATCCATTGATATCATTGCCTTAAGATAATATTCCTGTGTTGTGGTTTTAGGGGGGGGTTGTTTGGGGAAAGTTTGTAATGTGTTGTAAAAACACCCATTGTCCGTACATTAGATATATATTATTAATATTAAACCTATAAAATGAAGTATATTTTTTATTTGATATCGCTTTTCGCTCTTGCTCAGGAGAATGATTCACACCCTTACATAACAACCTTATCTCCAATAACATTGTTTAGCACACAGGATGGTGAAACAGAAGGAATTTGGTCTTTTTCTAAGGTCAGTCCTTATGATTTTAAATTACTTGCTGAAGATTCATTTACAGTTATTCATTTAGGTGAAGACCATCCTCCAATAGTTAAAACAGTATATGGTACTATCGCAACTTCAATTGTTGGCACTCCATCTATGGCAGTCTCTTCAGATGGTCATTACGGTTTGACTACTAATCATATATGGAGGGGTTTTGATTTTTTTGACAAATTAGAATATCCATTGGATGAGAAAATTTCATTGGAACAAAAGAAAAAAGATAAGAATACAATATATCAATTATCAAATATGATTTTTGTCGTTGATTTAGAGGACCCCGAACATACTGTAGTTGATAAAATTCATATGGATGATGTTCCTGTTCACATACTGAGTCATCCAGATGGAAAAAGATTTTTCGTTTTAGGACACGAATCCTTTTCAACGTTTACACTCAAAAACGGAAAACTTGTAAAACTGGCTAAAAGTAAAATACCTTTTGGTCAAGGATGTTTTTGGATTCATCCAAATGGTAAAAATATCTTAGCAAGCAGATCAAAAAATTGGAAAACTAAAGAAACAATTGCTGAATGGTTTGAAATTAAAGAAGATAAAGTAATTTTTAAACACCAATTAGAAATTGACTCTTCAGTAGACTCAAACTATCAAATAATGGGAGGAATTTTAAGAATAACACCTGATGGAAAAAGAGGTTTTATAAGTCAACGAACTTTTGATAATGGGATAAATTTTGCAGATATTTTAATAGCAGATCTAACTCTTAAGAAGCCAAAAATAACTGGTGTTATAAAACAAGTTGGAGATGGCATCGAGAGTTTTGCATTTCATCCTAATGGTAAATTGGCAGTAGCAACTTGTTTAGAGAAAACAAAAAATAGTCTTGCTGTTATTGATATTTCTTCTGAAAAGCCAAAGATTCTATATTATTTAGATGCAGCTGGTGGAAGTCAAGGAATTGAGTTTTCCCCAGAGGGGGATAAATTATTTCTTGGCAGTCCAGCACATGGACGGATAGAAGTCTACGATGTTAAGGGAGATTTTGAGCTAGTTAAAAATCAAAAATTCATAAAAATTGGATACGGACATAACAGTCTTTCAATTGGATCTAGATATTTTTCAAATTAAAAGGATAGTTTAGAATTACGTCCCAATTGGAGGGTTTTTCTATTGAAATAGGGGGATGGGATTTGATATGTAATCCATTCTCTATACCTTAGGAGTAAAGATTAGGTTTTATGGAAAAAAATGTATTTGGAGAACCCCTGGAAATTTGTTGTACAAGCCCAATGACAGGGTATTTCAGAGATGGTTTATGTAGAACCATATCAGAAGACACAGGTACTCATACGGTATGTGCAGTCATGACGGATGAATTTTTAGAGTTTTCTGCTTCAATGGGTAATGACTTAATTACTCCAATGCCTTACTATCAGTTTCCTGGACTTAAAGCTGGAGATAAATGGTGCTTGTGTGTTAGTAGATGGATTCAGGCATATAAGGCAGGTAAAGCGCCTATGCTTATCCTTGAGGCTACACATGAGAAAACTCTTGATTATACTGAGCTTAATACTCTTGCGAAATATGCATTTAAAGATGAATAATAATTCTGTCTTTTCTCATTTGAACGATTTATCTTTTGCACCAATGTATACAACCCAAATCACTCCTAATCCATAGACATCATTGCTGTAACCTTGAGATTCTAGTATATCGGATTAAAGATTGTTTATTCAATATTGATATTTGTTTAACGAATAACTAAAAACATTAAACATATATGGATTTACTTTTGTACTATTGTAACTAACTTAAAAATTATTATGAAAAAATTTAATTCAATTTTGTTCTTATTACTGTGTTTATTAATCAGTAATAAATCTCTCTCCCAAGGGACAATCGTAGATGTAGCCGTTGGAAATGAAAATTTCTCAACCTTAGTAACAGCCTTAAAAGCTGCTGACTTAGTAGCAGCTCTTCAATCAGATGGTCCTTTTACCGTTTTTGCTCCAACTAACGATGCTTTTTCAAAAATAGATTCGAAGACATTAGGTTCCTTGCTAGAACCTGCCAATAAAGAAGCTTTGGCAAATATTTTAACTTACCATGTAGTTTCAGGGCAATTAAAAGCAGCTGATGTTGTTAAGGCTCTAAATGATGGTGGAGGCACAGTAGTTGTAAAAGCCCTCAATAATCAATCTTTAACTGTAATGCAAAAAGATGGTAAAATATGGTTAATGGATAGTAATGGGAATTATAGCGAAATAATTGCTACCGACGTAATGGGATCCAACGGAGTTATTCATGTAATCAACACTGTTGTAATGCCAGAATAATAATTTCTGAATTTCATTCTTTTAAACCCTCCCAAGCGGAGGGTTTTTCTTTTACACCAATGGACACAACCCAAATCCTTCCTAATCCATTGATATCATTGCCTTAACACAAGATTCGTTGTGGTGGTTTTAGGGGGGAGTTGTTTGGGGAAAGTTTGTAACGTGATGGGTGTTACTCCTGACTCTCTGGACCTGTTTTCGTTGTTTCGTCTCCTTGTCCTAGATTGATTCTAAGCACAATTTCATGGGTTTTAAGATTCAGTTGAGATAGCGAACTCGCAGTAGGGGTTTCATAGGCATAACCTATATCAAATCCTCCAAGAGAGATCACCGAAAGTAAAGCAAACGAACTACTTGATCGATAAGAGATCCCTACATCAAATTGGTTTTGCCAACTCAGTATTCCTGTAAAGTCTGTTGTCACAGGAAGTCCTTTTACTTTCCTAAGCATTACTGAAGGTTTTACTAATAAACCACTTCCTATGGGAAGATCAACACCACCACCTAGATAGGAATGCATCCTGTCTTTTGCAGTAACAGCTAGGTTGTCACTTTCTCTTTTAACATTAAAGAGTCTGGGAATAGAAAAAGAAGCCCAGAAAAGTTCACCTTTTAGAAAAGCCCCTGCTCCTAAATTGGGATTAAATCTTGAGAGCTGTTGTTGAGCTGGATCAGAAGAAGTATAAGTTGTTAATCCTCTCGGATCAGCATTATAAAAATTACCTCCTGCTTTAAGTCCCAAATAGAGCTGAGTAGATTCCATATCGAGTTTGTATGAAAAATCCACATAAGCAAAAGTCTGCTGTTCTATAAATACTTTATCAGAGACCACAGAGAGTCCTAACCCTACATTGTTTGCTCTCTCCGAAGAATAAGAAAAGGCAAGTGTTGAAGGTGCATCTTGCATAGAGGACCACTGTCTTCTTGAGGTAAACGCAAAAACGTTCTTTCCTAGAGCTCCTGCATAAGCAGGATTGATCACATTCATGTTATAACGGTACAAGGTGTAGTAGCTTTCTTGCTGACTAAAACTAATTAGTGGTACTAGAGCTAAACCAATAAAGAATAAAAGTCTTTTCATCATTACCTTGTTAAATAAAGCCATCCTTCAAAATCTATTGTACTATTCCCGTCAAGGTCAATACGATAGTAATAACTTCCTTCGGGTAGGGCTGTGCCGTTTTGAGTCCCTGACCAGTCGTTTCTATAGTTCAGAGTGTTGAATACCTCGTATCCTGTTCGGGTGAAGATCCATACCTGATTGTTTGGATAACGATCAATCTCTTTTATCTGCCAAGTATCATTTATTCCATCACTGTTTGGAGAGAAGAAACTTACAATATCAATAGAGGCTCTAAGAGCAGGGTTTTGGAATGCTTGTGGCAAACTGTTGGGATCCAGTGGATCAGAACCTGCAATGGTCTCATCAAGGTTTGGATACCCATCTCCATCTTGATCGTTGTAGGGATCATCATCTACTGTATCAAACTGATCTACCACCCCATCTTCGTCCTGGTCTAATAAGGAAGATTCTAGATAATTAGGGATTCCATCATTATCCGTATCATCATCTCTTGGATCACCATTACTATTAAGATCCTCATCAGTTGTTAGTAGTCCATCTCCATCATCATCGCTGTCTAGAGAATCAATAATACCATCCCCATCTGTATCTAATGGATTACCAGAAGCATCTAATTCAAATAATGTAGGTACCCCGTCATTATCATCATCAGTATCATGATAGTCTGGTGTGCCGTCACCATCGGTATCTTTTAAGCCCTCGTTTATTGTTAAAAGCCCATCATTATCATCATCAGTATCTAAATAATCTGGTGTTCCATCCCCATCAAAGTCTAATGCATCTGAAGGATTTCCATCCAGATCTTGATCAGCACGTTCATTAAAAGAATCAATACCGTCTCCGTCATCGTCACTATCTAGGTAATCAGGGGTGCTGTCACCATCACTATCAATTGCATCATCAGGCACTCCATCTCCATTAGGATCACCTTGTTCGTATTGAGTAAAAATTCCATCATTATCATCGTCTGGGTCTTGGAAGTCAACATAGCTATCCTCGTCAGTATCAAGTAGAACATCTTCTTCACTTAGAAGTACATCTCCCTTTTCATATAATGAGAGTATACCATCACCGTCATCATCAGGATCAAGAGAATTAATAATTGAGTCTCCATCCAAATCTGAAGTAATCTCAAAGCCCTCTGCTTCTTCTAGTGGAATTGGATTTGACTTTAATTCAAACACGTTTAATTCAAATCCATTTACTTTTATTTCTCCTTTGTTTTCTGGATCTGGAACTCTCTCATCACCACCAATAGTATTAATGTAAGAAACTTCTACCTCGTAAATATTGTCTCTGTTTTGATCGGATGGGTTATTTATATCAGGAAGATTTATAAATACTAAATAACCTTCAGTTTCCTCTGATTTTTGCTGTGCAGTCCCATTTGGAGAGGCAGGTTCACCTCCCGTAATTGTAAATTTGGCTCTATCAGCTCCTCCAGTAATTTTCTTTCTAACCTTCCATTTTCCAACGTTTTTTCTCTCAATTGGAGTTTTAGGAATAGGAACAAAAATGGATTTATTACTTCCTTGTACTTCAATCGTATAAACTTGCTTAATTGTTATAAATTCATCCTCAGCAACATCCAAAATCCCATCTCCATCGTCATCAGTATCTGCATTGTTTCCAATTCCATCTAAATCGGTGTCTTCATGCTCTGTTTCATCCAGAGGAAAGACATCTTCTCCATCATCATAACCATCCCCATCATCATCAGGATCTATTAAGTTGGGAATGCCATCATTGTCCGTGTCTTTACTATATCTGCTATCTAAGGGAAAATCATCCTGGTCATCTGGGATACCATCATTGTCATCATCATCATCATCTGTATCAGCAATACCATCACCGTCATTATCAATTGCACGTGTAGGATCTAGTGGATACAAATCAATATCATCATTATATCCATCTCCATCACTATCCTCGAGAGCGTCAGGGATTCCGTTTGCATTAAAATCAGAGGGAGTATCATTAGGGTCTAATGGGTCTGTGCCAAGCTGAATTTCATATACATCGCTAATACCATCTCCATCATCATCAAGATCAGTATTGTTACCAATACTATCGTTATCTGTATCTATCCATTCTGTTGGGTCATTTGGGAAGGCATCCTGATAATCGAAGAACCCATCACCATCATTATCAATTTCATCATCAACATTAGTAAGGGTGACATCATCAACAACTAATCCATTGTAAGAAGTATCGTTGGAGGTTGTATTAGCTGTAATAAGTTGGTAGGTTACATCTCCATCTGTTAACCCATCATCAACTCCATTAATGGTTATGGTTTGTACGGTATTCCAATTATCTGGTGTAAAGGTAAGTTGGGCTGCACCTAAACTTCCCTCAGTTGTATCTGAGAGACTAAGTCCAATGATAACGTTTGCCGAAGGTTGGGTAATTAATACAAAACCAATACTAGCGGTCTCACCCGATTCAGTGGTTTGAATATCAGTTTGGGTCACTTCAACCCCAAAAGTATCGTTAAGATCATTGATTTTTATATTGACTGTTTGGGTTACTGTGAGTCCAACTGCATCAATGGCTTTTACAATAATTTCATAGGTATTATCTGCTCCAGTATCAATAGGAGCTTCATAATCTGGAGCGGAGCTAAAGGTTAAAACACCTGTTTGTTGATTAATAGAAATTAAAGCTTGATCTGCTCCACCATCAATGGAGAAAATTACCCCTTCACTCGCAGTTATTGTAGGTCCTGTAGAAGTGTTTTCATCTGAATTTAGATTCGCATTACTTGTTATTATAGGTGCAGTTCTGTCTATTCTAATCCTATCAGGGAAAGCCTCTTCAGTAAATATTCCTGTTGGGTTTCCAATTGGAACTACTGTAGTTGTTACTTGATCTGTAGCACTAATGTCAATTTCTACATCACCCTCTGGGAAGGTACTTGATACGGTAAATGATAATTCATAATTATAGGGACCAGACCCGCTTACTGTTTTTGTAACTGTAGTTGTGAACCCTGTAAATGTAACCGTAAGACTACTCATCAAGAGTTCTTTATCTGATTGAAAACCAAAAGTTGCAATGTCCCCATCATTAACTGAGGTGGTTGGTATAGGTGCTAGATTATTATTGTCTGAAAGGCTATGATTAGAAATTGTGGGATTTTTTGCATCCAATTCAATACTTTTTGAATCAGCAAGATTAGTTCCGATTGGTAATGTAAGACTAGCTGTATTTGATGATGCATCTAAAATTGTTCCTCCATTGAGTTCAAGAGCACTAACATTCAAAGGGTCTGCTTCCACTTCTTCAGATACTAAACTCACAAAAGTAAGCGAAGATGTCCCAGAACCATCAATATAATCTACATAGGTAGCTGGAGTAGTATTCAAAAGAAGTCTTGGATTTCCATTAGTAGTATCAACAGTTACAGATTCAGAAAAATTAACAGTTATTGAAACAGTATCTGATAATGAATTATTCCCATCGTAATCTGTATAAGTTCCATTCGCCATTGGACTTCTAATATCTAAAATAGTAGGTATTATAGTATCTGCACTTAGAGAAATTGTGGTTGAAGCAGCATTTCCAGCAACATCAATCATTTCAACGGTAAAAGTAACTACTCCACTATAACTTGAAAGAGGAGAATACGAATAGGTCCAACTAACACCAGAAGAAGTCATTGCGTAGTCATTGCTTCCTCCAGAGGTAGTTATGGTTATGGTTGGGGTGCCCGAAATGGTTTCATTTGCACTTGCTGTTAGTAAAACCGTCTCGCCATCAATCAAAACATCATCAGCATCATTTTCTACAAGAGCTAATGTTGGATCAGTATTATCAACTATAAATGTAATCGAATCTGTTCCAGCATAATAGTTTCCAGATAAGTCAGTTCCAGAAACAGTAGCAAAATAAACACCATTTTTCAAATCTGGGACATTCCAAGTAAAAGTCCATACTGAAGAAGATGTTGCCGTCATGGACACTCGATAAATATCATTATCATCTCCCCCAATAGAAATTGTTGGAGACGAGATCATATTTTCACTAAATGTAGCTGTAATTATAACAGTTTCATTACCATTCACAACAAGATCATCATGATCATGAGTAAATGAGGATAGGGTTGGGGCTTGACTATCTAAAGTAAAGGTGATGCTATTTGAGCCTGAGTAGGCAATAGAGGTTAAAGAAGCTGTTCCAGCTACTGTAACAAAATAATCTCCGTCAGAAGGGTTCCCACCACTATCTACATCCCAAAAATAATTGTAGCTAACTCCATTCTCATACCAAGCAACTGTATCATCTCCAGAAGAAGCAGAAAGAACATCCATATCACCGTCACCATCCATATCTGCTGCAAAAACAGAACCAGCCATATCTGCCGATGTTGAAATATTTTTTTTTGTCCATACAGGGTCTGCATTACCATCATTTTTATACCAAGCAATGGTGTTATCGGCAACAGAAGCAGAAAGAATATCCATGTTACCATTGCCATCAATATCTGCTACATAGACAGATCTTGCATTTAATGAATTTGTAGCTATATCAGCAGCTGTCCATGAAGGATTTACATTACCATCATTTTCATACCAAGCAATGGTTTTATCGTCACGAGAAGCCGAAACGATATCCATATCCCCATCTCCATCCATATCTGCTACATAGACAGACATTGCATAATCTGCACTTGTAGCTATATCAGCAGCGGTCCATGAAGAACCATCACCAACATTATTATCTTACCAAGCAATGGTATTATCAAATATAGAAGCAGAAACGATATCCATATCCCCATCTCCATCCATATCTGCTGCAAAAACAGATCTTGCACCATCTGCACTTGTAGCTATATAAACAGCGGTCCATGAAGAATTTAGATTACCATCATTTTCATACCAAGCAATGGTATTATCAAATATAGAAGCAGAAACTATATCCATATCCCCATCTCCATCCATATCTGCTGCAAAAACAGATCTTGCTCCATCTGCACTTGTAGCTATATCAACAGCGGTCCATGAAGAACCATCACCATTATTATTCTCGTACCAAGCAATTCTGTCGTCATCAGTAGAAGCTGATATGATATCCATATCTCCATCTCCGTCCATATCTGCAACATGAACACAATGAGGATAATCTGCATTTGTAGGTATGTCAGTAGCAGTCCATGAAGGATCATCAGCACCGTTATTTTCGTACCAGGTAATTTTGTTATTGCCAGGAGAAGCTGAAACGATATCCATATCTCCATCTCCATCTATATCAGCTGCATAAACAGATATTACAGTATCTGCATTTGTAGCTATGTCAGAAGCAAAAAAGGAAGTTGTTCCTCCTAACATTGCCACATTGGTAACCACATTAGAAATGGAAATTGTAGGTGTAGGAGTCATCACCTGACTAAATGTAGCTGTTATAGTAACAGTATCCGTTGGAAAAAGTAAATTATCAGGATCGGTATCAGTTAGAGTTACTGTAGGAGGTGTGGCTTGTCCTAATACAAGTTGAAAAAAAAATAAAAATAAAAAAAATGGAAAAACTTTAAGCAGTCTCATTATCTCTGTTTATCAAATATAAAATTATTCTAACTTAAATAATTGATTTAAAATGACTTATAAGAAATCATTAAGAGTTTAGTTATTGTATGAGTAGCAAAAATACTGAATTAATATTTTGTCCATACTAATCAAATCATTTATATCCAACTATCAAATAGTCTCATAACAATGTTATTAATGATTGTACTTTTTCACCCTTTATGTATACTGTGAATCCCTACACCAAGCAATCAAGCGTTTCCAGCATCACATCCTTAACTTGAGCTTGTATTGCGCAGGTGTTTCCTTCCATTAGTCTGTATAGCTTTCTATGGTGATAGTTGTAGCTCTTATTTTTTTCTTTCACACCAATGGATACAATCCAAATCTCTTCTAATCCATTGATATCATTGCCTTAACCCTGAGATTCCATGTAGTGGTTTTAGGGGGGAGTTGTTTGGAGGAGGTTTGTAATGTGGTGGGGAATAATTATGTTCCCTGTCCCATCCCTAAGGATTGGGACACTGGGACACATTAAAAGCTAAAAGTTTCCAACCATTCTATGATTTCTAAACATGGGGGCATGGGTTTTAGAAAACGGTTTTTCTATTGGAACATGGGGATAAGATTTGATATGTAACCAATTCTCTATATCTTGATGACATGAAAAAACCACTATATTCTTTTGCTTTTATACTTTCAGTATTCTTAATAATATACAGCTGTTCAGCAGATGAGGATACAACTCCTCCTCCACAAGTCCAGCAGCCAACTCCTGAGCCTGAACCACAAGCACCAACACAATATACTCTTGAGGTAACAGCTGGAGAGGGAGGGACAGTTTCCACAGAAGGAGGAACTTATGATGAAGGGACGGAATTGACTATTACAGCTACTCCAGCAGAAGGATATGAGTTTGTTGGATGGGAAGGGAGTGATAGTGAATCTAATAGTCTAAGTGTTACTTTAAACGGAAATACAACAGTACAGGCATTATTTGCTCAGCTTCCTGTTTTAATTTTACCTCCATCACCTTCTAAAATGTTTACCAAAGGTGTTGCAGATACTCTTTCTATCGGCTTTACATCTTCCGCAGGTTTTAAAAATGTAATTGTAGAAGGAAGCTATGGAACAGTTGAGGTGTTAGAACAGCCTGAAGAAGGGGCGAATGAAGGGAATATAATTGTTCAATATACACCACAGTCTATTGAAAATGTAGATTATTTAACAACAATTGCTGGGTTTGACGAATTAAACATCACATTTTCAAATCAAAATGATATTTCATATAATGACAGTTATAGAGTAAGAACTCAACCTCAACCATTAACATTTAATTATTTAAAGTCATCTCACGACCTTCAACATCATAGTCTTTATAAAATAGATTTTGGTAGAATTAGAGAATTAAATGGTAAGGCAAACACCTATTCTTGTGACGGAACTAGACCAGAAACAAATTACACATCAGGTCTTGATCAAGATTGTCTTACGACTGCAGCGGTATTTGATATTAATCTTGATGGATATGAAGATTTTATTTTACCTCCAACATTTTGTTGGGGACCACAAGAAAATTTTTCTACTCAAAAAATAGAATATGAAGTATACATATATGAAGATGGAGAATTTATTCTCAATTCAAATGAAATTTTTTCAAATTCAATTCCAAAGTCATATTTAGGCAGAAAAGCTTTTGCAGGAGATTTTGATGGTGATGGTGATGGTGATGCTTTTATCTCGTGTGTAGGTATTGATCAACAACCCTACCCAAGAGAAATTGAACCTTCCTTGTTGTTAATTAATGAATTTAATGAGAACGGAAAAATTAGGGTAGTCGAGATTAATGAGTTCTCCTCTTCTCACGATGCAGCTTCAGGGGATATTGATAATGATGGAGATCTTGACATATTTTCTGCAGGTCATGTTGATCCTGACAGATTTGTGGACTATCATCATGGGTTAATATTAAATGATGGAAATGGAAATTTTATTAGATCAAATAAAATAACCTACTATGATAATAAAATTACGGATCATATTTGGTCAATTTTTTCTGGTGTCAATAATTCTGAAATAATTGATATTGATGATGATGGGTATAATGATATTTTATATGGTGGGAATGAATTTATGGGTACTTTAAGTGAGGCTAATTCAGGCTATCCAAAAATTCTCTGGGGAAATCAAGATTATACTTTTGATACTTTAGACAAAACGCTAATTCCTAATGTGACAGGTTTTGGTGTTATAACAGATTTAGATTCTTATGATCTTGACAATGATGGAACTAAAGAAATTGTTATTTTGAGAACAGGAGACAACCTTGATGATGATGGAGAACTAATAAGTTCTGGAGACCAATTTGTAAATACTCTTATAGGTCAAAGTTACTATTACGGTGGATATTTTATACAAATTGTTAAGGTAATTAATAGAGAAGCAATTGATGTTACCTCAGATTTTATCTCAGATAATTTTAATAGAACCTCAAATAGAATGTGGGAAGGATGTGATTATGATAGCAGTTGGATTAGATGGTTGACAATAGGGGACTATGATAAGAATGGTCAAATTGATTTGTATACTCCCTTATTTTATGAAGTTGGACCAGGTGAAAATATATTCAAAAGATGGGAATGGAATGGTTCAAGATTTATTAAAATTAATGAATAGTTTTGAAGACCTGCAGATTAAAATATATGCTTGATGGCTACGTGGGTAATACATGAATGTGACTACTGTGATTACTCATTTGTAGGATCTGGGAAACCAGATGCTTTATTCAGGGGTTATACGCTCCCAGTGGTATGCTCTAAATGCGATGAGATCTACGATAGGATTATACACTCACCAACAGGAGAAAAACTCGATGGAAAATGTGAAGAGTGCGGTAGCAAAAAGTATACTGAATGGGACTATGAATCAAATATTAAAAAGACTCAAAAAACTATTAATCATCTCGAATATAAAATTCAAAAAAGTTTGAAAATAAAATCAAAGATTTTTAAAATCAGTAGAAATGATTTTGACAAAAGGATTAAGCAGGTTAGAATAATCTAAAGGATCATCTGTATTATTTCACCCTTTATATATACTGTGAATCCCTACACCAAGCAATCAAACGTATCCAGCATCACATCCTTAATCTAAAATTCTTGTACTATTCCCTTGTATGATTCTGAAACCATTTGGACTTTCCATCACTGGAAAGCGACTGATAATAATCTTCCGCTGGTATTCTGTAAGCTTTTTCTCCTTCGTTTTTTTCAAATGTAATTATTTTTTCTTTAAGTCGCCTCCTTACGGTTCTGTCTGAAACTCCTTCTTTGAGTGCTATCTCTCCAACTGATAAATATTCAGGCTTTTCAAAGACTTTGTCAGAGATTTTATCAATTTTAGTTGCCATTTTACACTGAGTCTCAATCATATGATCCATTGTCAATCTAAGCTGATCTATTGAATCAACAATTGAATTTACTCGGGTGGTTAAAATACTAATCGGTTTTCTGTTTTCTTGGAGTTCTGGGCTGTAATTTTTCACATCCATTTACATCAAATTTTACCGCAATTTCATAAGATACAAAGGTTTTGCCAAAGGATTTGAATAATAGTTATTAGAAAATGATCAACAATTTCTTACTCCCATACTTGATCCATAAAACCAGAAAGTGTGTCGTTTGAAGGCTTGTAGTATAGCTGGAAGTTATTGATTGATTTATGACCTGTTATACTCATTATTGCCTTTGCTGGCACTCCACTATTAAGCATAATGGTAATAAACGATCTTCTAGCTGTATGAGTACTTATTAGCTCGTACATTGGCACCTCCTTCTCATAGACTTCTTTTCCTATCTTTTTTGACTTGATTTTAAGATCAGTAAAGCCAGCAAGTTTGAAAATCTCTTTAAGGTATTCTCTAAACTTTTGTTCAGATATTAATGGAAGCTCCCAATCATACTTTTCTAGGATAGCTCTCACTTTATCAGTAATTGGAATCTGGAGTGTTTTGGTCTTATCCTTCACTTCTCTTATTGTAATCAAACCCTCTGATATATTAGAGCTTTTCACACGCTTAAAATCACTGAATCTCATTCCCGTATAGCATCCAACAAGAAAAACGTCTCTGACTCGCTCTAAACGCTTGTTTTGAGTTAGATCTAGTTGAGCAACTACTTCAATCTCCTCTTTATTTAGTGCAATTTGGTGAGTTACCTCTCTATTCACTGCTGCTTCTTTAAAACTGGGGTTATCTATATACTTCTTCTTCAGACAGTAATTCAAAAAGGTTTTCAAAAGTCCTATATTTCTTCCTAGGGTATTTACTTGATGCTTCTTGACTGTCTGACAGTAGTGTCTAAAATGAGTGATCCAAGATTCATCGATCCCTTGAATATCAATTGCCTTCGACTTATATTTTTTATAATCATTTAAAAGCCGAAGTAGCATCATGTATCTTTGTTCAGTTGATTTACTCCAACTTCCATCCTTGTTTTTAAACTCACAGAAGTCAGTAAAACAGCTTTTAAGGTTATTTGGGGTCTCTTTTTTTTGTTTCCCTTTGAATAGAATATCAAACTCTTCCTTAAACTGTTCTTTAGTGAGTAGTTTCCCCTCTTTCTGATACTGAAGATCGAGTCTTAAGTATTCAGATTTGATTCTATCGAGACGAAGGTTAACTGAATTAATTATCACTTGATCCTTCTGTGATTTTGTTCTGATTGGAACTTGATAGCTTTTATCCCAGAGTCTAACTGGGATCTTTTGACCTGTAGAGTAAACAAATCGCTTTCCGTCTTTTAATGTTACATAGGATAAAATGAGAGAGCTTGACTTTGATTTTGGTGTTTTTAACTTGAACTTCATACTACATTGATAAAATTAAACATTGGCAATACCAGTTGCCTGGTTAGTTGCCTGAACTATGTCACAAGAGTACCCTAAAAAGGGTGACAATTATGGACAGTTTTCAATGAAAATCAATGGTTGTCCGCTATTTGCACATAAATACAGGACAATGGTGGACAGATCTGAGGGAGCCTGTCTCTCCGCTGTATATCTTGAAAACCCCTATTACACTAGGGGTTTATTTTTTAAATGCGATTATACTCGCTTTACAGCCCATCGTTAGTCTTTTTTCAGAGCCTTTCTAAGAAGTATTATGAAGTATTTCTTTCTAAAATAGCACCGCGAACAATCAAGCCAATATTGCAGAGGCAAAAGCAAAGTAATAAAGTTGGTTTTTAAAAAGTATTGGAGAGCCCAATTCCACTCTAGCTGAGATTTAGTCTTGGAAATTTTATTTGGTAGGAGATGCTATTATTAATTATGCACCTTTACTCACAAAATTAGTTTCTTCTAGGTGAGGAGCAAAGTCACTCTAAACATTAACAATCAAGTAAACTGAACCAGCTATGCTCAGACTTGAAGGACAATTTAGTCGCTTTTGAAGTGTATTTAGATCAAACAGATGGAACGACTTTAAACCAAACGCTAGACTACCAAGAACAAGAAACACAACTAGAGATGAGATTGAGAACAATACACTTTATTTCTGGAAGATTGTTGCTATTGACACCAATGGAAATCAAAGTAGTTCCGGAGTCTATTCGTTTAGAACGAATTAAAAGTTTCAAAAGATAATAGATAGTCTTTTCATTTTCTTATTTTTATCCCTATGCCATTAGTTATTATTTCGCTGGGGATTCTTTTCTTGTTTCTGTTGATCATTGTATTTCGTCTCAATGCTTTTATTGCTTTTATTTTAGTTTCAATTGCGATAGGAATAGGCCAGGGGATGGAGCTTAATGCAATCGTAAGTTCTATAGAAAAAGGAATTGGAAATACGTTAGGCTTTTTAGTTATGATTCTCGGTTTGGGGGCCATGCTAGGAAAATTAGTTGCTGAAAGTGGAGCAGCACAAAAAATTACCAATGGATTAATTTCGCTCTTTGGAATTAAAAACACACGTACTGCAGTAATGCTGACTGGTTTTATTGTTGGGATTACGATGTTTTATTCAGTAGGATTTGTGATTTTAGTTCCTTTAGTTTTTACTGTTGCAACTGCTACGGGTCTTTCTCTTATTTCCATCGCATTACCCATGCTGGCAGCCTTATCAGTTACACATGGATTTCTTCCACCTCACCCTGCACCTTCTGCTTTATCAATAATGTTTGAGGCAGATTTAGGAAAAACATTAATCTACGGAATCGTGGTTGCTATACCAGCAATTATCATTTCTGGACCCGTGCTTACCCGTTTTATTCCAAGGGTTGATGCTAAGCCCTTGAAAGAGTTTATGGCTTCAAAAGTATTTGAGGAAGATGAATTACCTAGTTTATCAAATAGTTTAATAACCGCCTTGCTTCCCGTAATTTTAATAGGTTTTTCTACTGTAATAGGAAATTTTATAGCGACAGATCATTTTTTATATTCAATAATTAAGTTTATTGGTAATCCTGTAATTGCACTTTTATTGACCGTATTAATAGGAATCTATACTTTAGGAATTGCTCGCGGAAATACTATGGAAGGGATCATGAAAATATTTGGAACCGCAGTATCAGGAATAACAATGGTTTTGTTAATTATATCTGGAGCGGGAGCCTTAAAACAAATATTAATTGACAGTGGAGTAAGTAACTATATCGGAAGTCTATTAGAGCTCACCTCAATGTCACCTCTTATAATAGCCTGGTTAATCGCTACATTGATTCGTTTTTCAGTAGGCTCAGCAACAGTTGCAGGACTCACCACTGCAGGAATTGTATTGCCCTTAGTTCAGAGCTCTGGTGTTAGCCCAGAATTAATGGTCCTTGCCATTGGTTCCGGGAGCTTAATGCTTTCGCACGTAAATGACAGTGGGTTTTGGTTATTTAAAGAATATTTTAATTTAAGTGTTAAAGAAACACTTTCAACATGGACAGTTATGGAGACCTCCATTGGGATTACAGGTTTACTGGGAGTATTAATTTTAGAAAATTTTATATAATGAGCGAGCAGTTAAAAAATCGAATCGAAGCGATGGGGTTGGTTTTACCTCCAGCGCCTAAACCAGCAGGAGTTTATAAGCCTATATTGATTATTGATAATCAGTTGTATGTTTCAGGTCAAGGACCTGTTTTAAACGATGGAGGTTTAATTCAAGGGAAGGTAGGTTCTGTTTTAAATAAAGAGGAAGCTAAACATGCAGCGCGACAAGTGGGTCTAACTATGCTGTCTTCAATAGTTACACATGCACCGCCTAATCTTAAAATTAAACGTGTTATAAAAGTTTTGGGTATGGTTAATGCAACTCCTGAGTTTGGAGATCATCCCTATGTAATCAATGGATTTAGTGAATTGATGGAGGCTGTTTTTGGAACTGAAAATGGTATTGGTGTTCGAAGTGCAGTGGGCATGTCTTTACCTCAAAATATTGCTGTTGAGATTGAAGCATTGTTTTTATTAACGTCTTAATATACTATGAAAGCCTCTCCTTGGTACAAAGTAAATCAAGAAAAAAAACTTCTCA
>JACLAB010008397.1_pt1 | contig 58411 bp, 70 predicted proteins | sample 8027921 | NCBI WGS metagenome assembly JACLAB01 (sample SAMN15725117, study PRJNA655200) | protist metagenome | isolation source: fluorescence activated cell sorting (FACS) single amplified genomes of... | place: USA: West Boothbay Harbor, Gulf of Maine | collected 2000-07-19 | reverse complement strand
AAGGCAAGCTTTTATAGATTTTTAGCAAAAGGAATTAGTGAAGAATTAGCGAATTTTCCAAATCCTTTTAGTTCGAAAATTAAAGTTAATGGCCGAAAAAAGATACCCTGCTTAGTTTACTTATATCCAAATGATATTAAATTGAAAGGGCCTAATTTTAATATCGAAACTTGTCTACGTCGTGATATGACGTACACAATTCAATTATATGTATCAGGTGAATATTCTTATACTTTAGAAGAAAATAATAAAGAAATAAGAATAAAACAAGATATCTTTTTTGGTGAAATACCTTTGATGACTGAAGAAGGGACTTTTATTATTAGTGGTTGCGAAAGAATTATCATTAGTCAAATTATTCGAAGCCCCGGAATATATTTTAGAAAAGAATTTAATAATTCGCGAAAACCTTTATATACGGCAACTATTATTTCAAATCGTGGTGTTTGGACAAAAATTATTTTAGATCAATATGAAATAAAGGGTTTAAAAATAAATGATTCAGTTTCAAATCCGACAAAAGATCGCATTTATGTTAAATTAAATGATTTTAAACCCAAAAGTGCTGAAAAAGAACAAGAATTTGATACAAACCGAATCCATATTTATGATATTATCCGTTATTTTGGCTTAAATTTTCAAGAAATTTCAGATAGTTTAAAATACCCATTGTATTTACCTAATCATGAATTAAGTACGTATTCAAATGAAATTACTCAAGAAACAAAAGTAGAATTAGAGACTAATATGTTGATTAAAAAGTTATTTTTTAATCAACGATCAGGCTGCTTTTCTATAGGTGAGATTGGACGCTATAAAATTAATAAAAAGTTAGGATTAAATCTACCAAAAGATATTACTTATTTAACTGCTCATGATTTTATTGGGGTTATTGATGGTTTAATGGAATTAAAATACCATGATCGATTAAGCGATGATATTGATGATATTAAAAATAAGCAAATACGATGCGTGGGGGAACTTTTACAAAATCAAATACGCATCGGCTTATACCGTTTACAAAAGAGTTTAATTGAAGAAGCACCAATTTCAAATACCCAAAAATTAAGTTTTGATTTAGAAACCTATTCAAATCCTGAAGATTGGGTAATTGATCCACGACCATTAACAAGTTCAATTAAAGAATTTTTTAAAACTAGTCAATTATCACAATTCATGGATCAAATTAATCCATTAGCCGAATTAACTCATAAACGTCGAATTAGTGTTTTTGGCCCAAATGGATTAAAACGTGATCACATTAGTACAGTTATACGCGATATTCATCCAAGTCAATATGGTAGATTATGTCCTATTGAGACACCGGAAGGACAAAATGCTGGACTAATTTCTTCAGTTACATTAATGGGACGTATAAGTTCTTTAGGATCAGTTGAAACGCCATATTTTTTAATGAAAGACAGTCACGTTTTTTCTGATAAAAGTTCAATATTTTTAAACCCTGAACAAGAATCACAAACAAAAATAGGTTTTTCTGATATTACCTTAGATGAAAATCAAAATATTTCTAAAGAATATTTATCTGTAAAAGAAAATGATTTGTTCTCAGTAAAGAAAACAAAAGATATTGAATTTATAACAACTTCTCCTTTACAAATTATATCTTTAGCCACTGCCTTAATACCGTTTATTGAGCATGATGATGCGAATAGGGCACTAATGGGATCAAATATGCAACGACAAGCAGTTCCATTACTTTATCCTCAAAAACCTATTGTTGGGACAGGCTTAGAAGGTGCTGCAATCTTAGACTCTGGTATGGTAATAAAAAGTTATTGTGAAGGAGTTGTAGAATCATCAACATCATCAACTATCATAATTAAAGATTCTGTAGGCCAACAAATTACATACTATTTACGTAAATATTATCGCTCTAATCAAGAAACCTGTTTAAATCAAAGGCCAATCGTATGGCCTGGTGAACATGTATTTTCTGGTCAAATTATTGCTGACGGTGCTAGTACCAATGATGGTGAATTAGCATTAGGCCGTAATTTAACTTTAGCTTATATGCCTTGGGAAGGTTATAACTATGAAGATGCAGTTGTAATTAATGAAAGAGTTATTTTAGATGATTGTTTAACATCCGTACACATAGAAGAACATGAAACAAATTTAACGTATTGTGTTAATGGTAATGAAAAACTAACTAAAAATTTACCGAACTTAACAAAATATGTACGACGTCATTTAAATGAAGATGGAATTGTAAAAGTTGGATCTTATGTTAAAGAACATGATATTCTAGTAGGAAAATTAACACCATGTGAAGAAGATCCTTCTCCAGAAGCAAAATTGTTACGTGCTCTCTATGGTCAAAAAAATCAAAATTATCGTGATACATCGTTACGTGTTGCTCATGGTACCGAAGGGAGAGTTATTGATGTTCGCGTAATATCAACAACTTTATTAAGCAAAGAAGAGGCGGCAGTTTCAACTTCATGTGAAATTATTCGAATTTATATAGCACAAATTCGTAAAATTAGATTAGGGGATAAGTTAGCTGGTCGACATGGTAATAAAGGAATTATTTCTCGTATTTTACCATCACACGATATGCCATATTTACCCGATGGAACTCCAGTCGATATTATTTTTAATCCGTTAGGAGTTCCCTCGCGTATGAATGTTGGTCAAGTTTTAGAATGTTTATTAGGTATGGCAGGAGAAAATTTAGGAACACGCTTTAAAGTTTTACCTTTTGATGAAGTTTATGGTCCAGAATCTTCAAGAACACTAGTAAACCAAAAATTAAAAGAAGCTTGTATTCAAAAAAACACTAATTGGTTATTTAACGATTATTATCCAGGAAAAATTTTATTACGTGATGGGCGTACAGGTGAATATTTTGACAATCCGGTAACTGTTGGGAAAAGTTATATTTTAAAATTAATTCATTTAGTTGAAGATAAAATTCATGCAAGAGCAACGGGTCCTTATTCAATGATTACAGAACAGCCCTTAGCTGGAAAATCTCAAAAAGGGGGGCAACGTTTTGGTGAAATGGAAGTATGGGCTTTAGAAGCATATGGGTGTTCAAATACATTACAAGAATTATTAACCATTAAATCTGATGATATTGATGGTCGTAATGATATGTATGAATCTATTCTGGTTAGAAAAGATATTGAAAAACCGAGCCCTTCGATTCCAGAATCGTTTTTAGCTTTAATTCGTGAACTCCATGCTCTTGGCTTAGATTTTTCTATCAAAAAATTTAATAATGGTTTTGAAAATACAGTGGATCTTAAAGAACAAGAACGTGATATTTTTAAAGATTTAGAAACACGTTTAAAATTACGTGCATTATTAGCTCGTAAAAAAGCTGAACAATTTGCTAAAGCAAATGAATCTATTGATCAAACAGATTTGGCCTTACTTCAAAAATTAAAAGAAAAAAATAAAATTTTACAAAAATTTCAAGACACTGAAATTTAATATTAATCAAATAATCACAAAAAAATATTCAATTTTTATATGAAAACTCATAAAGAAATTTTAGAATTAGAAAAAACGTTATTAAAATTGGAAAATTTACATGCTTCTTTTGATTATTTAAGAGTAAGTATTGCATCACCAAAACGTATAAAAAGTTGGTCTGAAAGAATATTACCCAATGGAGAAATTGTAGGGGAAATTTTAAAACCCGAAACAATTAATTTTCGAACGCATCAGCCAGAACTAAATGGTTTATTTTGTGAAAAAATTTTTGGACCCATTAACAATTGGAAATGTAAATGTGGTAAATATAATGGTTTTGTTTTAGATAAAGTATGTGAAGATTGTCAAGTCGAAATTATTGATGCACGAGTTCGACGTTATCGTATGGGTTATATAGAATTAACTTGTCCTGTTACGCATCTTTGGTATTTACGTGGAATTCCAAATTATTTATTAGTTTTATTAAGATCATTTAACGAAGATTTAACAGTAAACCATTTAGAACAAATTGTTTATTTTAGAGATGGAGAAAAAAGTTTAGATCAAACAAATCCTTTATATCAATTCTTCTCTGAAAATAATACTTCGACTAATAACAATGATTTAAAAGCTTTATTATTAAAAACTAATCTAAAAAAATCAGAAGTAAATATACAAGATTTAAAAGCACTTAGTAAAAGAGAAAAAATTAAAAAATTAAAACCACAAAAACGTCGTGGAGCTGAAATTATTAAAGCCGCATTAGAATCCATTAATATTAAAAACGAAATTAAAAAGGCCCGTTCACTAATTGATACAAATTCTTTAAAAAATATTAATACAACTTTTGTTCCGGATAAAAATATTGTCCGTCGGATTCGAATTTTAGAAAGTTTTTTAGCGACAAAGACTGATCCAAGTTGGATGATTTTGACAACATTACCAGTATTGCCTCCAAATTTACGACCATTACTTGAACTGGATAGTGGTAGATTAGTTGCTGCGGATGTCAATGAAATTTATCGATTAATTATTACAAGAAATCAAAGATTGTTTGATTTTATGTACGTTTATACTGCACCTGATTTAATTACCGTGCACGGAAGAAAATTATTACAAGAAAGCGTTGATTCACTTATTGATAATGCTCGATTACCTAAAGAGAAAACGTTTTGTTTAAATAATAAAGCATTAAAAAGTTTAACGGAAATTTTAGAAGGAAAACAGGGACGATTTAGACAATCTTTATTAGGAAAACGTGTTGATTATTCTGCTAGATCTGTTATTGTTGTAGGGCCAAATTTACGTTTAAATCAATGTGGTTTGCCATATGAAATGGCTGTTGAATTATTTAAACCATTTTTAATCAATGAATTATTAAAAACAAAAATTAAAGCACCGAATCATAATACAAAATTAGCAAATACAATTATTAAAAAGAATAAACCTTTTGTTTGGAATTTACTAACAAAATTAACGCGCCGCCACACTGTAATTTTAAATCGTGCACCAACATTACATCGTTTTGGTATTCAAGCGTTCGATCCCATAATTGTTTTGGGACAAGCGATACATTTACACCCTCTTGTATGTACTGGTTTTAATGCTGATTTTGATGGTGACCAAATGGCTGTCCATCTACCTCTATATGAATCAAGTCAATTAGAGGCTAAAACAATGATGCGTCCCTCATATAATGTTTTATCTCCCTCTAATGGAGAAGTGATATTAAAGCCCACACAAGATATGGTTATAGGCTGTTATTACTTAACACTTATGATTAAAAATAGTAATCAATTAATTAAAAAATGGTTTTCAAATGAGAAAGAAGCGTTAACAGCATTTTATCAAAAAAAATTAACAATACATTCTCCAATTTTAGTACGTTATTCTATTGATAATTTTAAAGTAAAAATCGAAAATAATCGATTATATTTTTCTGATAACTTAACATCATTAAAAATCAATACAACTGAAATAAAAATTCATAAAATTTTTCAAATTGAAAAAACAACTAAAAAGTTTTATCTAATTACCACAATTGGGATTTTAATAGCACACAATATTACAGATAGCAATTATGAAATTACAAATCTTTTTATGGAAACGACCCCAGGTCGATTGATTTTTAATAACAATTTTAAAAATGCAATAAAATAATAAATTATGCTACTTACACGCACAGTTACTAAAAAAATTTTAGAAAAAATTGTACATGAAACTTTTAATGATTTTGGACGATTATCGTCTTCGTCATTATTAGATTCATTAAAACTATTAGGATTTCATTATGCTACTAATGCAGGAATATCCATCAATATTGAGGATTTAAAAACACCTGATACTAAGCAACAATATATTGAAACGGCTAATGAACAAATTAATTTAATTAGTCAAAAATGGCAACAAGGTCTAGTATCGGATACAGAACGTTTTCAAACAATTATTGATAGTTGGAATGCAGCAACTGAATATCTAAAAAACCGAGTTATTGAATATTATCAAAATTTTGACCCAGCTAATAATCTTTATATTATGGCATTTTCAGGTGCTCGTGGAAATATGTCTCAAGTTAGGCAACTTGTAGGAATGCGAGGATTAATGTCTGACCAAGAAGGTAATATTATTGATTTACCAATTCAAGCAAACTTCCGAGAAGGTTTAAGTTCGATTGATTATATTATTTCGTCTTATGGAGCTCGAAAGGGAATTGTAGATACAGCATTAAAAACTGCAGATTCAGGATATTTAACGCGACGACTAATTTATGTTGCTCAAGATTTAGTGATTCGAGAATTTGATTGTAAAACAAAGGAAGGAGTTTTATTTGAATTACAATCAAATACAACTGTTCAAAACTTAATTGGACGAACATTAAACGAAGTAAAAAAATCTACACAAACTTTAAGTAAATATAATAATTTAACTTTAACTCCTAAACTTTTAGCTGAATTAAAAACCGAAGCGCCCTTGATTCTAAATGTACGCTCTTCGTTAACTTGTAAATCGCCTGGCTCTATTTGTCAAAATTGCTATGGGTGGGATTTAGCACAAGGACGTGTTATCTCATTAGGCGAAGCTGTTGGAATTATTGCGGCTCAATCTATTGGAGAACCTGGTACGCAATTAACAATGCGTACCTTCCACACCGGAGGTATTTTTAGTGGTGAATTATTAAAACAAATCGAAGTACCTTTTTCAGGACGTATTTCTATTCCAAAATCATTAAAAAGTATTCAATATAGAACATCTCATGGAACAAATGTTTTAAAATTACAGCAAGAAGCAACAATTTCGATTACAAATTGGGAAGGAAAAAAAGAAGATATTTTTTTAGATATTGGCTCTTTTTTATATATAAAAAAATCACAATTTGTGAAAAAAGGTGAATTAATTGCCGAATTTTCAACACAAACATTAATTCCAGGAATGAGACGTTTAAAACCCATTTATACTTCGATTGCCGGTGAAATACGTTTTGAAAATTTAATGGTACGAAAAATGTTACAAGATAAACGTACAGTTAAAGTAAACCAAGATGATGGAATTTTATGGATTGCAGCAGGAAAAATTTTTGTTGTACCAAAAGAGGGTAAATTTTTATCACCTAAAAAATTGCAAAAGGACAAACCAATTGTAAATTTAAAATTGGTAACCCCTATATCTGGAATTATTAGCTTTAAAGATAAAAATACAATAAGAATTACCAATAATAATACAGAAATTGATTTAAAAATTTCTGATATTTTAAAGCCTTATAAAAATGGAAGAATTAAATTCTTACCTACTGTTAAAAATTATCAATTTGTAGATCAAAATACTATTTTAGGTTTTATAAATATTTACCCAAATTATGAAGGTAAAGTCTATTCAGTTCGTCAAAAATTATCAAAACAAATGACGACTCTATTTATAGTAAGCGAAGATGATATTTGGAAAGTGAATTCGGATCAAGTTAATAATTTTGACTTTCTTCAAACTCAGAAAACTTTAGCACGTATAGGGAATAATATTAATACTAATGCAAATTTTAGCCGTTCTGGATTTTTTTTAAAACGTGATGGTTTTAAAATGGTATTTCAAAATGCAATACCAATTTTTCTAAGTCGTGGAACGATTTTAAATTATAAACAAGGGGATTTTGTTTTAGAAAAAGAAGTTTTTGCGACACTCGTAAATTATGCTCAACAAACTGAAGACATTGTTCAAGGTTTACCTAAAATTGAAGAATTAGTAGAAGCTAGAAAGCCTAAAATTAAAGCCTTTTTAGCTACACGACCTGGAGTATTACTGCATGAATCTATTGTTTCTGAATCTCGAAGTGACCAATTCAAACGAGTCTTTGAAAATAATATTATCAATTGTATTTACAAAACAAAAAAAGAGAATTCATTTGCAATCGGTCAACGATCAAAACGAAAACAAGAAAAACAAATAATTCATGTAACTCATAGTTTGTATTTAAAAGATAAAATGATTGTTTTAAATGGTAATGTATTTAAACTTTTTCCTGTACCGAATATTTTTGAGCCAAATTTAAAACCTAAGAAGAAAAATGAATTTATTTTTTCTACGTCCAATTTAAATGTTTTATTAACGCGTAATAAATTATCTTCCTCAAATTGGATAAAACAGGATAAAAATAGTAAAAGAGAAGTTGTATATAGAATTGAAAAAAATGAATTAAAACAATGGTTAATAATCAATGAAAAAAATGATATATATTCTAATAAACATGAAGATTTAATGATTAAAATGGGAGAGAATAATTTTATCTTTTTAGAATATTTAAATCCAATTATAGAATACGAAATTCCATTAACATCAAAAATGTTATTAAATCCAGGTTCTTTTGTAGATATTGGTGAGCCTTTAACGGAAGGTACGATCGATATTCATGAATTATTAAACATATTCTTTAAATATCATTCAGTTATTGATGGTACTATGAATGGAACAATGCGTAGTTTAGCTAAATTTCAATTATTATTAGTCAATTCAATCCAAGCCATTTATCAGTCACAAGGTGTTGGTGTTTCTAGTAAACATATTGAAATCATTGTACGTCAAATGACTTCACGTGTAGTAATTAGAGAAAGTGGTGATACACCTTTATTACCTGGAGAACTCATTAAAATTTCATTAATTAATGAAATTTATCAAGCATTAAAAAATACTAAAATTTATAATGATTACAAAATTCCTAAATATGAACCTTTATTAACATCTTCAACAAATTCGTCTTTAAGCAAAGATGGATTTTTATCCGCTGCAGGATTCCAAGAAACAAAAAAAGTTTTAACTAAAGCAGCAATTGAAGGTTCAACTGATTGGCTACGAAGCTTGAAAGAATGTATTATTATTGGTAGGCTAATACCAGCAGGATCATCTTTCTTAAATTATAAGAATTATCTGGATACTGTTTATTTATTTAAAAATTAAAATAATTACAAATGAGTGAAAAAGTGGATAAAAAGGAAATTGCAAAACAATATGTTAAAGCTTCTGTTCATTATGGTCATACACCGCGTGAATGGAACCCAAAAATGGCTCCATATATTTTATATGCAAAATATGGATATCATATTTTTGATTTAGTAAAAACTTCAAAATTATTACGTTTAGCAGGTAATGTTTTACAAAAAAAAGCGGAAAAGGGGGGTAAATTCTTATTTGTTGGTACAAATAAAGTTTCATCTTCAATTATTGCTAAACAAGCAAAACGTTGTGATTCTTACTACATCAATTACCGTTGGTTAGGTGGAATGTTAACAAATTGGCAAACTATTCAAAACCGTATTGATCAATTAAAAGATTTTGACGCAAAAGAATTAAATGGTGAATTAGACTCATTATCTAAAAAAGAATATAGTCAACAACGTAAAAAAATTGATAAATTACGACGCTTATTTGTTGGTATTAAAGATATGACAGAATTACCTGACGCCGTAATCTTTACAAGCCAATTAAAAGATAAATTAGCAATTCAAGAATGTATTCGATTAGGTATTCCTACAATTTCAATTGTTGATTCAAATTGCGATCCTGATTTAATTCCGTATCCAATTCCAGCCAATGATGATTCAAGTTCATCAATTAATTTTATCTTAAATTATTTAGTTAATAGAATTAATGTTGGATATAATAGTTCTAATAAAGAAACTGAATCTGAATAAAAAATAAAAATATATGTATATATTCAGAAAATGAAATGTGTTTATTCTTTCAAAAAAAAATTTGCGATCTAATTTTTAAAAAATTTGTTTATCAATTTTTTAATAGTTTTGCTATCAGACAAACAATAACTATATGTATACGTTTCTTTTATCAAAAATTGAAGTAGGATCACACCTTTACGTTAATATTACTGAAAATTTACATTTTCATGCTGAAACTGTAGCTGTATCTACTTTTGTTGTCTTAGCGGTTTCACTATTTTTAACGGTAGGAACAAGTAATTTACAAAAGGTTCCTGGTAATCTTCAAAATATTGTTGAAGTCCTTTTTGACTTTGTAAAAAGTATTGCTGTAGTACAAATTGGACCATCATATTATTCAGAATTTTTACCATTTATTGCAACAATTTTCCTTTTCGTTTTAGGATCAAATTGGGCGGGAGCATTAATTCCATGGAAACTAATTGAACTTCCGGAAGGAGAATTGGCTGCACCCACTAATGATATTAATACAACTGCGATGTTAGCAATTTTAGCATCATTATCTTATTTTTATGCTGGATTTAAAGTAAAAGGTTTAGGTTATTTTAAACGTTATGTTGAACCTGCATTATTTTTATTACCGATTAATATAGTAGAAGATTTCAGTAAACCTTTATCACTAAATTTCCGTTTATTTGGTAATGTTGTTGCTGATGAATTAACAGTTGCTGTAATTTGTTCTTTAGTTCCATTTATTATTCCTGTTCCTGTTATGATGCTTGGTTTGTTCGCAAGTTCAATTCAAGCGTTAATTTTTGCCACATTAGCTGGTAATGCTATTGGTGAAGTTATCGAATAATTAAAGTACTATTCTGATAATATTTGAAATTTGTTAATTCTTTGAGATAGTTTTTTAAAAAATTTTTATCTTATGGTAGATTCTATTGTTTCTGCAGCATCTGTTGTTGCTGCTGCTATTGCTGTTGGTTTTGCTGGTCTTGGTCCTGGTATTGGTCAAGGTAATGCTGCTGGTCAAGCTGTTGAGGGTATTGCTCGTCAACCTGAAGCTGAAGGAAAAATACGTGGTACTTTATTATTATCGTTAGCATTTATGGAATCATTAACTATTTATGGTCTTGTAGTTGCACTATCATTATTATTCGCAAATCCTTTTGCAGGATAAAATTCTGTTAAATTTGGTTTGGCATTTAATTGCCAAACCATATTTTTTTAATCTAATAAATGCGAACTAAAAAATAATATGAATTTTTCAACTACATTTTTTATAAACGCGGGAAGTTTATTCGATTTCGATTTAACCTTTGTTGCTGAACTAACCCTATTTGTACTTTTAGCATTAGTTGTAACTTTTAGGTTTGTTGGGCCGGTATCAAAAGAAATTGATGCACGTGCTGAATTTATTAATTATACATTAAGAAAATCAACAATTTTATTAACATTTGGATATGAACGATTATCTGAATGCGTTGATTTACTAACAACAGAAATTAATGAAATGAACCGTCAAGTAAAATTAACACGAAATTTTACAAACACTAATTTTGAAAAAGAAGTAGTAGACGCACAACAAAAAAATGCACAACTTTTAAGTAAATTAAAAGGTGATCTTGCAATTAAATCGTCATTTCTTTTGGCTAACATTAATAATGAATTATCAAATGTTACTGATCAATTTTTTGTTAAAAAATTCCAATCGTAAAATTACCCTACTTAAAACTATATAACTTTAATGATAATTATGGACTGGCACCTTTCTTCGTTTTTCTTAAATAATGAAGAAGCATTCATTCAATTAAACCCAAATATTTTAGAAACTAATGTTCAAAATATTGTTATTCTATTTGGTGTCTTAATTTATGCAAATAATGTTTCTTTTGGGCCAAGTTTAGAAAATCGACAAAAAGAAATTATTCAAACAATTGAAAATGCTCAAAAAGATGTTCTAAATGCTTCTAATTACTATTATCTTGCGGAGAAAGGATTTACTCAAAGTTTATTCTGGTTACAATCATGGAAGGCTTTATATGAAAAAGATAAAGCAGATCTTGTAACATCAAAATATAAATCCGTTAAAAAAGGTTTAGAAGATACCTTTGACACAACTGAAACGTTAATTAAAAATTTTGAAAACAAAGCATTTGTTTCATTACAACGTTATATGATTTTCATAACTGCAAGTCGTATTTTACGTAAATTTTTATTTTTATCAGAGACAGAACAATCAAAATTGATTAAGAGCACTATTTCGAAATTAGGAGGTATGTAAAATGGCTATATCTAGTAAAGCAATTGCAACCTATTCAAAATCGTTATTTCAAAACGTAAAAAATTCTCAAAAGAAAGCATCAAATTTTGATTTAACAAGTGTTAGTACAGCTATGTCAGCTGATCAAGCAAAGGATTTTATTCCAGATGTATGTATTATTGGTGAAGAACTTACACTTTTAAGCTCAACCTTAACAACATCTAAAAAATTAAAAGATTTTTTTGCAAATCCAACACTTGCTGAACAACAAAAATTAGAGGTTCTTTTTAGTATTTTCCCTGGATTAACTTTAACAATGAAATCTTTTTTAAAAGTATTAACTGAAAGATCTCACTTAAATTTATTACCTGAGATTGCTATAGAATACAATAAATTTTTAGATGAATTTAATAATATATGTGTTGTTAAAGTTGTCACAGCAAGTACTTTGAAAGAAGATTATGGAAAATCTTTATTAGCAGCGTTAAAAAAATTAACAAAAGCTGACAATATTGTTCTTAATCTTTCATATAACCCTAAATTACTAGGCGGATTAATTTTAGAATATAAATCAAGTTCTATTGATGCAAGTATTCTAAAAGAATTTAGCTTATTTTTTACTGAGGTTTAATAAAATATTATTAAGATTTATCGTTCTCGATTTATTCAGATTATACTTAAAACAATTATAATTATTGTATATGAAAAATGTAAGCCAATTAACGAATTTTGTAGAAAATAAGTTAAACGAATATACAGAAACAACAACAAGAACTGCTGATGTTGGAGTTGTTTTACAAGTTGGAGACGGAATTGCTCGTATTTATGGGTTAGAAAACGTTGCAGCTGGGGAGCTTTTAGAATTTGAAGATCAAACTATTGGAATTGCTTTAAATTTAGAAACAAGTAATGTTGGTGCTGTATTAATGGGAGAAGGACGTTCTATTATGCAAGGAAGTAGTGTTCGTGCTACAGGAAAAATTTCTCAAATTAATGTAGGTGATGATTTATTAGGACGTGTTGTTGATGGGTTAGTTAATCCAATTGATGGTAAAGGATCAATTAATGGTACAGAAACACGTTTAATTGAGTCTCCAGCTCCAGGTATTATTGCACGTCAATCTGTATGTGAACCATTACAAACAGGAATTGTTTCAATTGATTCAATGATTCCAATTGGACGTGGTCAACGTGAATTAATTATTGGTGATCGTCAAACAGGTAAAACGTCAATAGCTTTAGATACTATCATTAACCAAAAAACAGAAGATGTTGTTTGTGTTTATGTTGCTATTGGTCAAAAAGCATCAACTGTTGCTCAAGCCGTAACTATTTTAGAAGAAAAAAATGCGTTAAGCTATACTGTTGTTGTTGCTGCAAACGCTAGTGATCCAGCGACTTTACAATATTTAGCTCCATATACTGGTGCTAGTATTGCTGAATACTTTATGTATAAAGGACGAGCAACATTAATTATTTATGATGATTTAACTAAACAAGCACAATCTTATCGTCAAATGTCATTATTATTACGTCGTCCACCTGGTCGTGAGGCTTATCCTGGTGACGTATTTTACTTACATTCACGTCTATTAGAACGTGCAGCTAAATTAAGTGATGCTTTAGGTGGTGGTAGTATGACAGCTTTACCAATTATTGAGACAGAAGCTGGTGATGTATCTGCTTATATTCCAACAAATGTAATTTCAATTACTGATGGACAGGTTTTCTTATCAAAAGAACTTTTTAATTCTGGTATCAAACCAGCAATTGATGTAGGTATTTCAGTATCTCGTGTTGGTTCAGCGGCTCAAATTAAAGCTATGAAGCAAGTTGCTGGAAAATTAAAACTAGAATTAGCACAATTTGCTGAGTTAGAGGCATTCTCACAATTTGCTTCAGATTTAGATAAAGCAACATTGGCACAATTAGCCCGTGGAATTCGTTTACGTGAGTTATTAAAACAACCTGCAAGTACTCCAAAAATTGTTGAAGAACAAGTTGCAGTTATTTATGCGGGAACTAATGGTTTTTTAGATGATTTAGAAGTTAATCAAGTTGTACCTTTCTGTGAAGCATTAAAAGAATACATTCTAGTTAAAGATACTACGTTTGTAAATAATATTAAGGCAAGCAAAAAATTAGGACCTGATGATGAAACATTATTAAAAGAAATTATTGGTAAAATTAAAATTGAAATAAACAGTTAAAAATAAAAAACAAATAAAGATGGGATAAATTATGTATTAATACATAATTTATCCCATCTTTATTTATTTTTTATTATCTAAAAATGATTCATAACCATTTTTTTCTAAAAATTCAACCAACTCAATACCTCCAGTTTTAATTAAATTCCCATTTATCATGATGTGGACAAAATCCGGCTTTAAATACTCTAAAATACGAGGGTAATGCGTAATTACAATCATTGAAGATTGTTTATCAACATTTTTTACAATATTATCACAAATAACTTTAATTGCATCTACATCAACACCTGAATCAATTTCATCTAAAATAATTAGCTTTGGATTTAATAATAACATTTGTAGAATCTCATTACGTTTTTTTTCACCCCCAGAAAATCCTTGATTTACGTCTCGATTTAAGAATTCTTCCTCCATTTTTAGTTTATTTGTTAAGGATTGTGTTAATTCCATAAATTCTAAGGGATCTAATTCTTTTAAACTATTGGCTTTTTGTTTCTCATTATATGCTAACCGTAAAAAATCGAAATTTGTTACTCCCGGAATTTCAATTGGGTATTGAAATGCTAAAAATAATCCAGCATGAGCACGAGCTTCTGGCTCTAATTCTAATAAATCGATATTATCAAATGTAATTGTTCCCTTTTCAATTTTATAAGATGGATGACCGGTTAAAATTTTTGATAAAGTACTTTTTCCTGAACCATTTGGGCCCATAATAACATGAATTTCATTTTCTTTAATGCTGAGGTTTAAAGAACGAATAATTTCCTTATTTTCAATTGATGCTTGTAAATTATTAATTTTTAAGATTTCTTTTTTGTTCATATATGTATATATATTTTTTTATCCCACTGATCCTTCTAATTTTAATGCTAGTAATTTATCTGCTTCTGCAGCAAATTCCATAGGTAACATTGTGAATACATCCTTACAAAATCCACTAATTAATAAACTAATAGATTGTTCAATTGTAATACCACGTTGCATTAAGTAAAATAATTGATCTTCATTAATTTTTGATATTGTAGCCTCATGCTCAATTATTGAATTTGAATTCCAAATATCAATATATGGATATGTTGAAGCTTGAGAAGCTGAACCTATTAAAAATGAATCACATTGTGAAAAATTTCTAGAAAAATTGGCGTTTGAACCTACTTTTACTAATCCACGATAAGCATTTTTTGAATTACCACAAGAAATTCCTTTTGAAATAATTTTACTTTTTGTGTTTTCACCTAAATGAATCATTTTTGTACCTGTATCAGCTTGTTGATAATTATTTGTTAGAGCAACAGAATAAAATTCACCTGAAGATTCATTACCAACTAAAATGCAACTTGGATATTTCCAAGTAATTGACGATCCTGTCTCTACTTGTGTCCATGAAATATTAGCATTTTTTCCAATACATAAACCTCGTTTTGTTACAAAATTATAAACACCACCAACCCCATTTTCATCACCACTATACCAATTTTGTACCGTTGAATATTTAATATGGGCATTGTCAAAAGCAATTAATTCAACAATAGCTGCATGCAATTGATTTTCGCTATATTGCGGCGCTGTACAGCCTTCTAAATAATTAACACTACTATTTTTTTCTGCTATAATTAATGTTCGTTCAAATTGACCAGCTTCTTTGTCATTTATACGAAAATAAGTAGACAATTCTAAAGGACATTTAGTATTTTTAGGAATATAACAAAAAGATCCATCACTAAAAACGGCAGAATTTAATGAGGCAAAAAAATTATCCCCAGCGGAAATAACGGTGCCTAAAAATTGTTTTACTAATTCAGGATAATCATTTATTGCATCACTAATAGAACAAAAAATCACACCAGATTTTGCTAATTTTTCTTTATAAGTAGTTCCAATTGAAACACTATCAAAAACTGCATCAACTGCAACATTACTTAATTTTTTTTGCTCATCCAAACTAATTCCTAATTTTTCAAATGTTTTTAAAATTTCAGGGTCAACTTCATCTAAAGAATCCAGTTTCTTTTTTTGTTTTGGAATGGAATAATACATTATATCTTGATAATCAATATTAGCAATTTCTAATTGTGCCCATTCCGGTTGTTTCATTTTTATCCATTTTGAAAATGCTCTTAAACGAAAATCTAACATAAAGTTAGGTTCATTCTTTTTGACGTGAATTAATTTTATAATTTCTTCATTAATTCCTTTTGGAAAATCTTCAGTTTCAATTTCAGTATTAAAGCCATATTTATACGGTTGATTTAAAACCTGTGTTACTTCTAATTTGGAATCGGAATTACGCTCAGTCATATTTAATAAATTAAAAGTTAATACTAATACTAATTATAAGATAAAAATAGTTTTTATTTTTTTAAAGTCATTTTTTAGCTAATACAATTATATAACATTATAATACTATTTGTGGTACATATTTATATACTAAAAAATTTTTATAACAAATTATGAAAAATTTTATTTCTCGTAGCATTCTTGTTGTATTAACAATGTTCAGTTTTAGTGCTGCAACAAGAGCAGTAGAATTAGATGAAGCTACTTTAACAATTCCATTAAATGGGTCAAAAACAATCACATTTACTCCTGAACAGGCAAAGCGTGGAAAACGTCTTTTCTTAAATACATGTAGTGTTTGTCATACCGGGGGTATTACAAAAACAAATCCAAATGTTGGTTTAGACACAGAAGCATTAGGTCTTGCAACTCCAACAAGAAACACTGTAGAAGGTCTAGTTGATTATATGAAAAACCCGACAACTTTTGATGGGCTAGAATCAATTGCAGAAATTCATCCAAGTATTAAAAGTGCTGACATTTTTCCAAAAATGCGTAGTTTAACAGAAGATGATTTAGTAGCAATTGCAGGTCATATTTTAATTCAACCTAAAATTGTTGCAGAGAAATGGGGTGGTGGTAAGATATACTATTAATTTTTAATAGTATATTTTATAACCTTTTAAAATTACATTAAAATTTTTAATACTTAATATGACAACAGAGTCTTTTTTTAATAATTTGAGTCCTTTATTACTTCCATTATTTCAAAATGAAATTTCAATAACTTTAATTCACTATATTTCAATTTTATTGATAAATTTTATTGCATATGCTTATGTATTTGCAAAACTTTATAAAGTTTTGTGTTTTTCTAAAATGACTTTTGATTGGTTACCAATGATTAATCCATATATTTGGCCCTTTTCATTTTTTAAATTAATGACAGATCCATATTTTAAATTATGGGCAAAAATTTTACCTAGTATTAAATTTGAAAAACGTTCTGTAGATATTTCGAGTATTATTGCTCTAGAATCTTTAAACACGGTGGTATTCCTTTTAGTTTTATTAAGTAATCAGCTATTAGTAATTTTAGAAGATACGGAAAAATTTTTATTAGCATGAATTTTAAAAGTAAAAATTTTGTAAAAGCGTAAAAAATAAAATATACTGTATTTATTCTTTAATTGAAGAACTAGTTAAATATAATATGCTAAAAATTAGATTAAAACGAACGGGACGTAAAGCGCGACCATTTTATAGAATAGTATTGATGGAAAATTTATGGCGTCGTGATGGTAAATGTATTGCCGAATTAGGATATTATGATCCAATTAAAAAAATTTTAAAATTTGATAAAAATTTATTACATAAATATATTAATTGTGGTGCTTATCCAACGGATACGGTACGTCATTTAATCTATAAAATGATTGAGGAGACAGAAAAAAAATAAGAGATACGAGAAATTTAATTTCTCATATCTCTTATTTTTTTTTACTTCATTCTGCAGTAATAATAGTACAAACCATCGTTATTGAATTCCATAAAATAGCTCGTACAGTTTTTGCCGAATCCAGTAACCCTGTTTCTAAAGTATTAACAATTTTTTGTTTATTTAAATCGTATCCAAACGGATATCCGAGCTTAGAAATTTCTTCTTGTATAAAAAATCGAGGAATATTATTATTCGAACATAATTCTTTAAAAGGACGTAATAATGTTTCACAAATAATTTGTGTTGCAAAAAACTCTTCTCCGATTAAGTTAAGAGTTGACCAACTTTGAACTTCTTGTCTTAAATGTAGATAAAACGAACCACCACCGGGTAAAATACCCTCTTCTAAAGAAGATTTAATAGTATTTATCGCACTCTCGACTTTTTTACGTTGCTCATCCATCTCGTATTGATTAGATAATCCTATTTTTATTTTGGCAATATTTCCAGATAAACGTGCTATACGCGTTTTAAAAATATCTTTCTCATATTCTGTTTCACAATTTGATAATTCACGATTTAATTCATTAATTTTTCGATTAGCAACTAATTTAGAAAATTTAGAAATTAAAAAAGTTGTTTTTTCTTTACGAACAACAACTTTTTCAACCTGTCCTAAATCCTCCGGAGCATAAATTTTATTTTTATTATCAACACTATCTTCAAAATATTTTGCAAAAGTTAATGTAGATAAATCTTCAAGTACTCCTGTTTTTAAAAATTGAATTGATGAAAATTTAATGGCAACAACTTCAAATTTTTTCTGCATATTGTTTAATACTAGAGTTGAAATTACATCTTTACTAATTTCTTCACCAATGATAACTAGGGGTTTCTTAGTTGTTTTAATAAAATCTATCACTTCACGAATTTGATTTATAGAATTTAAAGGACTATCGGCAATTAATAAATATGGATTGTCATAACTTACTTCAAAACTTTTTAAATCATTTACAAAGTATGAAGAGGCATAACCTTTATCAATTTCCATTCCTTGAACAAGTTCTAATTCATCCTTTTCGGTAATATTTTCTTCTACAAGAATAAGACCATCTCGCCCTATTTTTGACATTGAATCCTTCAATAATTCAAATAGATTATTATTTACCTTTTTCCCAAGAGCCGTACTTAAGATTCCGACCAATTGGTTTAAATTATTTACTGGTGATGAAAATTCTAAAACTTTATCTCGTAAAAAATAACATAATTTTGTTAACCCATTACCGATAAAAACAGGATTATATCCATTTACCAAAAATCTAATTGAACTTTTTAATAATTGACAACAAAATAAAAGTGTTGTTGTACTTCCATCGCCTGAAATTTTAAATGTTTTAGCTGCTGATTGCTCAAACAATTTACGTAATACTTCTGCCGATTGTTCTTCAAATTCTAAAAATTCAATTAAACTAGCACCATTTGTTAAAAAATTTAAATTAAAGGCTCGATTAATCGAAATACCTGTTTTTCCTGTTGGCCCTAGGATAATTTTTATACTATCATCAATATTCTCGATAGTTTCAATATTAGTTTCAATTTGATCAAATAAAGAAAATTTGTTTTTCATTAGCTTAATTTCGCGTGTTAAAATAAAAATTTTTTATTAAAAATTTTTCATTACTGTACATATTAGTAATAATTTATTATTATTATTATTACGATCTTTAAAATTTATAGGGGCGTGTAGCTCAGTGGACTAGAGCACGTGGCTACGAACTACGGTGTCGCAGGTTCGAATCCTGCCTTGCCCAATTTTAAAAAACATTATCTAATAATAATGATAACATATGATATAATATTTTTATAAACTATTTTGGGGTGTAGCCAAGTGGTAAGGCAGTGGACTTTGACTCCGTTATTCGTAGGTTCGATCCCTACCACCCCAGTTAATTAAATAACAAATTATGACAATAGTAATTGAATTTTTTGAGGGTATAGAAGAAAAAGTTTTACCTATTATTAATTTAACGAAGTCTAAAAATGGGAAAACGGGTACAGCAACATTTATTTTTATAAAGCCTAGTATTTTTACTCTTGAAGATTGTAAAAAATTACCTATAAATGGTATTTATTTAATATGGGATGAAAAAAAAATAATCGGGAATGATATCTCAATTTTTTTCAAAGAAGGCAAACCCCATATACTAAAAGCCATTCTTATTTTTAAAAATGGTAGGGAATGGTTTGACTTTTTACAGTTTATGAACGCTTTTTCAAAAAAAACAGGTTTATCATTTACAGAAACAAACACTTTGTTTTAAAACTTAATTCATATGGAATATTCATTACAAACCTTAAATAAAAATATAAAATTAAATGAGCTGAAAATTCAAGAAATTGTTGATAAACTAAATTTAATCGGTTTAGAAGTAGATCAAGTTTTCGAAGAAAAATTAGAGACAAATAAATTTGTTGATAATTTTCGATTAGAAATTGCAATTCCGTCAAACCGAGAGGATTTATTAAATGAGAAATTTTTTATTAATGAATTTTCAACAGTATTTGATTTAGAAAAAAAAGAAAATTGGACTAGAATTAAAAATAGTTACAATTTTTTATTAAAACAAAAATATATTCGTTCTACAAATCATACAAAACGAAAAATTAAAACAAATTTAAAGGGTTTAATTACTTATGGTTTTCAATTAAAAAACGTAAAAAATACGATTACTCCTAAATGGGTTAAAAATAAACTTATAAATTCTGGAATTAATGTAGTAGATAATTATTTAACAAATTTGATTAACTTAATTGTATTAGAATGGGGTCAACAATTAAATAATTGGGTAGAAAAAGAACCACAGCCGTATCATATTGAACAATTAATGAATACGGAATCTTTTGTAACAATTACGAATGAAAAAATTATTTTAGATAAAGGAACTATTGTCTTAAAAAATGAGAATAATAAGATTCTCAGTATATTAGGACTTGTAGATTTTAAAGAAAATATACTCGACGAATCTGAATATTTTATTGAAGCGACATTTTATGATATTCAAGAAAATGTATTAAATTTAACAACAATTAATACAAATTTATCGTACCGTTATCTAAGACGAGTTTTCTTAGAAACTTTTAAATTTTCTTTGCAACGTTTATTAACTCTTATTCAATTAACAACAGAAATAAAAATTATACCAATTTCGTATAAAACAGAACCAAATGCTCTTGTTGTTCAATCATCGAAAATTTTAATACTTCAAAAAGAATCAGCAAAACTTATTTTAAATATTTTTGAGTATAAAAATGATATTTTTAAGCGAGCGGGTTTAAAGATTGTTTGTGAAACTAAAGATTCTTTATATTTTGAAATTCCGACGTCACGTCGAGATTTAACAAGGGAAATTGATTTAATTGAAGAATATAGTCGTTTCATTGGTTATAAAAATTTTGCTTCAATTATTCCAACAAAAGAATTAGTTTATTTTAACGATAAACGTAAAGCTTCAGAAATTATTAAACAATTCTTTTTAAATTATGGATTTAATGAAGTTTTAACAAATTCTATTTATGATAATGGTAAGATAGAAAAAGAGACGATAAAAATTGCTAATCCATTAAATAATGAGTTATCCATTTTACGTACAGCGTTAATACCTAATTTAATTAATGTATTTGAAACAAATTTCCGTTCAAACCATAAAAATTTAAAATTTTTTGAAATTGGACGTATTTTTAAACGTTTTCAAAACCAAATTATTGAACATGATAAAATTGGAGCCATTTTTACATTTGATATGCAAAAGTCAAAAATTGAAGATCGCTTAGAATGGTACCAAGCAAAAGGTTTTCTTGAAAATCTTTTAACTATGTTTGGTTATAAAAATTGTACATTTGAAAAAATTTCATCTAATTTAGAACAATATTATCACCCAACACGTTCTACTCTTATTAAATCAAATGGTATTTATCTCGGTATTTTTGGTCAAATAAATCCAACTTATTCACAGTTTCAAGTATTAAAACAAAATGTTTATTGTTTGGAATTAAATTTAAGCCTCTTACCAACTTGGAAAACAAATGCTGAAATTACCAATTATAAAGAGTTTTCAAAATATCCAAGTGTAACGAAAGATTTATCTTTTAAAGTAAATAAGGAAACTAATTTAATAAGATTAAAAACATTAATTCGACAAAATACAGAAAATTTAAAAAATATAGAATTTTTTGATATTTATTTTGATATAAAAGATCCAGATACTATAAATATTGGACTTCGTTTAGAATTTCAATCAACGGACCAAACTTTAAGAACAGAAATAATTGAAGAACAAATTTCAAAAATAATATCTAATTTAGAATATAATTTTGAAATTCAATTATAATACTGATTCTAATATCTATAAAAATTTTAAGGAAAAATTATATTTACTGTACTACTATTTTTTGAATGTATATATTACAACTAAAATACTAAATACATATGAGTTTATACTCAAACATATATGTCTCTACTGTTAATTTAATTAGCATGGATGATTATGACGATTATGATTACGATGACGATGAAAAAGGCCCTGCTTTAGAAATTTACGGTACAGACTTAACTTTATTAGCGCGTCAAGGTCAATTAGAAGAATGTTTTGGGCGTGAACAAGAATTATTAGAATTAATGGAAATTCTAGTCCGTCGTCAAAAAAATAACCCTGTTTTAGTTGGAGATGCCGGTGTTGGTAAGACAGCAATTGTCGAATTGTTTGCATCAAAAATTGTTAATAATTTAGTTCCATTTGTTTTAGAAGGACGAAGTATTGTTAGTTTAGATTTAGCAAGAATCGTTGCAGGTTCAAGATATCGTGGAGAATTTGAATTACGTTTTCAACGTGTTTTAGATGAAGTAATGGCTCAACCAAATATTATTATTTTTATTGATGAAATTCATAATATTGGAGGTACAGGGTCAGCAGAAGGATCTTTAGATGCAGCAAACATATTAAAGCCAGTTTTATCTCGGAGTGGGTTCCAATGTATTGGAGCAACTACGACAAAAGAATATCAACGTATAGAAAAAGATCCAGCATTAAACCGTCGTTTTCAACCAATTAAAGTTAATGAACCTAGTGTAGACCAAACTGTTAGTATTTTGTATGGTTTAAGGCCAAGTTTAGAAGCATTTCATAATGTTGAAATTTTACCAGGTGCTATTCGTTTAGCTGCTGAATTATCTTCACGTTATATTTATGATCGTTTTTTACCTGATAAAGCTATTGATTTAATTGATCGTGCAGCGGCAAAAGAAGTTATTCGTATTACAAATGTTACTGAAGGATCAGTAATTGCTTCCTTAGTAAATGCTGGATTAAATAATATTGGTACGCTTCGTATTGAAGCGTTCCGGCGTGGTGATATTGCTTCAGAATTTGTATTACAAGAAATTGAAAATTCTTATCGCAATTTTTTATTACGTTGGATTGAATCTCCTTTAACGATACCTGAAGAAGCTAAACCTGTTTTATCACCAATTTCACAATCTTTATTTGATAAAATGCGAATTTCTGTTTTAAAACGTGTTGATGAATTATTATTCTCATCTAGTAAACCTAGAAAAATTACTAAAACAATTAGAAAACGTAAGGATTTGTCTTCTGAACGTAATCAAGAAATCTATGCAGAATTATTAGATGGTATTAAAGATCGTCGAGAGTTAAATTTAAGTTTATACCGCGTATCCCTATTTTTATATGGTGAATGGTTAGAAGGTGATGAATTCAATTTTTTAACGCCAAAATTTAAAGATCGTTATTTTGCTGATTTAGTTAATATTGTTCATAAATCAAGTATGTATGAATATTTATGCAATATACGTCAAAATATTTCAAATGATCCCGTTTTATTTACTTCAGAAAATGATTTCTATATTCATGATGTTGAAGAATATGAAGAAACTTTTGAAGTTTTAAGTGAATTAGAAGAAAAACGTATAGAAGTATTCCAAGATTTTATTAGTGATTTAAAACCTGTTTTACGTAAGGGGATTGTTGAAAGTTTAAAATATAGTTCAGAAGTTGATGTTTCAGAAAACGAAATGAATGTAATTTATACTCTTTTAGGCTATTTTTCTACAGATACAGGTCGTGAATTTTTATCAAACTTAGATGATCCTGATTTAATACGTCGTGCACGAAAAATGGGTGATTTTACTGGATTAAAAAAACGTATTACACAAAAAGAAATCCGTCAATTATTAGCGGATATGACTGGGATTCCTATTCAATCCATTTCAAATGCGGAATCACAAAAATTGGTTAATTTAGAATCAACACTTCACAACCGTGTAATCGGTCAAGAAGAAGCCGTAAGCGCAATTGCTAAAGCGATTCGACGTTCACGTTTAGGAATTCAAAATCCAAATCGTCCAATTGCTAGTTTTATGTTCTGTGGACCTACAGGTGTTGGAAAAACTGAAGTTACTAAAGCTTTAGCCGTAAGTATGTTTGGTTCTGAAGCAGATATGATCCGTTTTGATATGTCTGAATTTATGGAAAAATTTACGGTTTCACGTATGATTGGATCCCCTCCTGGATATGTGGGATATGATGATGGTGGTCAACTAACCGATGCAGTAAGGCGTAAACCTTATTCAGTTGTATTATTTGATGAAGTTGAAAAAGCTCATCCCGATATTTTAAATGTACTACTACAAATTTTAGAGGATGGCCGCTTAACAGATAGTCAAAAACGATTAATTCCATTTGATAATACAGTTATTATTATGACTTCAAATGCGGCCGCTGAAGAAATTCAGCAAATTATTAAAACGCATCGTTCACAAAATGAATTAGAGTTACCTGCTGAATTAGAAGAAAATAAAACAGATGAAACTGTATATGAAGATGATTATGCAGGAGCAATTAAGTTCTTAGATTCACCAATTAATGAAAACTTCTTAACAGATATTAAAGATCAATTACGCGTTGAATTTGAAAAATCTTTCCGTAATTTAAAAGAATATGAAATGTTAGAAAAAGAAATTAAAGGAGTAACAACAACAGATCAAAAGGCTAAAAAAGAAGAAGATCAAAGCAATTTAAAAAGTGCTGTATTAGAACGTTTAAGTACGATGTTCTTACCAGAATTCTTAAATCGATTAGATGATATCATAATTTTCCAACCATTAAAACCTGAAGAGTTACGAAAAATTTGTGACATTATGATTCGTGAAGTTGCTGATCGTGTTAAACAAAAACAAATTATTCTACAAGTTGATGATAAAGTAAAAGCGAAATTAACGCGCGAAGGATATAATCCTCTTTTTGGTGCTCGTCCATTACGTAGATTGGTAACTAAATGTGTTGAAGATTTAATTTCAGATAATATATTAAAAAATCCAGTAACAAATAAAAGTCGTGTGATTAAAATTCAGTTAAATGAAGATGATCAAGTAGAAGTAAAAAAAGATGAAGTATTAATCTAACCATCTAACTTGACAAAAAAAAGTAATACCAACATAATATTATGTATTGGTATTACTTTTATAGCCGGGATAGCTCAGTTGGTAGAGCAGTGGATTGAAGATCCTCGTGTCCCCAGTTCGAATCTGGGTCTTGGCATTTTTATAAATTTGAAAAAGTTGTTAATGTTGGGTCAAACAATAATTTTGCAGTCCCAATTGGTCCATTTCTATGTTTAGCTACAATAAATTCTGTTAAATGTGGATTTGTACTTTTATCTGTATAATATTCTTCACGGTATAACATAATTACAACGTCAGCGTCTTGTTCTATTGAATTATGTAGGACAATTCCATCTTTAAGATAATTGTGAGTAATAGGTATTGTTTTATCATAAACTTTTTTTAATCCACAGTAATTAATTGAATTAATAGTCTGAAAAGAAAATTTATTTTTATTTCCGACATTAAGACAATATGTTTTTATTTTTTTACTTAACTCATTAACTCTCAACCACCCTGTTTTAGTTAATAAGCAATGATTTGCGGTTAAATAAATTTCAGAATTTTCGAAATTTATTCTAAAAACAGGTTTTATTCCTTTTAAATCAAAATTAATTTGTTGCGTTTGAAAAATTTGATTTTGTTTAGTTAGGGTTGTGTTAAGATTTGACGTTTCAAAATTTTCTTCACTTATACAACCACTTTCACGTAAATCTGATAGCATTGGACGTTTATTAATTCGTGATTCAACACTACGGCTAAGTTGTGATAAAACAACTATAGGTAAGTTAAATTCTTTTGCTAAAATTTTCAACGCACGTGTAATATCTGAAATTTCTTGCACTCGATTTTCAATTTTAAGACTTCCTTTAAGCAACTGTAAATAATCAATAATAACTAATCCATCAGCTTCTTGCCCTAAAAAAATTTTTCTCAGTTTATTTTTAATATCTAAAACCGTTAAATTTGGATTATCATCTATGAAAATTGGCATTTCTGAAATAGAAGTCATTGCGTTACTTAGTGACTTCCATTCCATTTCTGTCATTTTATTTGATTTTAATTTATTAGCATTAATTTTGGATTCAGTTGAAATAAAACGGTAAATAATTTGTTGTCGAGACATTTCTAATGTAAAAATAATTAAAGGAACATTATAATTTGTTACAATATTTTTTCCTAAATTTAGTGCGAAAGCAGTTTTACCCATTGATGGTCGACCAGCAATAATAACTAAATCAGATTTTTGAAATCCCTGAATAATAGAATCTAAATCAAAATAAGAACTTTTTAAGCCCAAACTTTTATCTTTTTTGACCTTTTGTACCATATCTTGAAACACATCATCCATAATTTCTGCTGAACTATAAACTTTTTCAGATAAATTATTATCATTTAAAGTAAAAATGAGTTGCTCAATATCATTCAAAATAACATCAATATTAATTGAAGTTGTGTATCCCCATAGAATGATCTGTTTTCCGCTTTCAATGATTAATCGACGAATATATTTTTCTTTTAATAAATTGATATAGCTTTCTAAGTCTGAAAAATTTTCAAAACGGTTTACGATATTAATAATACGTTGTAAACCACCAATTGTTTCTAATTCTTGTTTATCCTGTAAGTACGAAATCAGAGTTGTTATATTTAATGAAAATTGTTGGTTAGCTAAATGACTAATCGCGTTAAAAATAATTGAATGTGGCTCAAAGTAAAAGTACTCTGTTTTTAATTTTGCCAACGTATTTTCAATTAAAGTTGGATTTGTTAATAAAATATTTAAGACAGATTGTTCTACCAAAAAATTATTGGGTAATTTTGTCGTTTCCGAATATTTGATTTTAGAATTTGTCATACGAAAAAAAAAATTAAAAAATAAAAAAGATTATATTTTTACTGCAATAATCTATTTGCTATTATAACAAAACTAGTTTATAATAGATATTTAATTAAGCGCCTTTAGTTCAGTTGGTAGAACGCAAGTCTCCAAAATTTGATGTCGAGGGTTCGAGTCCTTCAGGGCGCGCTAAAATATTACCAAATTAATTTTATGGTGGTTAGAATTTATTATTTAAACGTATAGAAACAATTAGGTGATTTTTATGGCCAAAAAAATTATGGCATTTATTAAATTAGCTTTACCTGCTGGAAAAGCAACACCAGCACCTCCGGTTGGTCCTGCATTAGGTCAACATGGTGTAAATATTGCTGCTTTTTGTAAAGAATATAATGCTAAAACAAGCGATAAAATGGGATTAATTATTCCTGTTAAAATTTCAGTTTATGAAGATCGTTCATATTCTTTCATTTTAAAATCTCCTCCAGCATCAGTTTTATTAGCTAAATATGCTAATATTAAAAAAGGTGCTGCTCAGCCTGATAAAGAAAATGTAGGATCAGTAACACTTGAACATGTGAAAGAAATTGCTAATATTAAAATGAATGACTTAAATACAAATAACATGGACAAAGCTGTTTTAATTATTAAAGGGACAGCAAAAAGTATGGGTATTACAATTATTGATTAATGAATTCATTAAAAATTTTTAATTATGAAAAAATATACAAAACGTATTAAACATTTAAATAGTTTAATTACTGAAGAATCTTACACAGCCAATCAAGCTGTGACATTATTAAAAGACTTAGCCACGGCTAAATTTGTAGAATCTGTTGAAGCACATATTGCTTTAAATATTGATCCTAAATATGCCAATCAACAATTACGTACAAGCCTCGTATTACCTAATGGAACTGGAAAAGAATTGAAAATTGCCGTGTTTACAGAACCTGAATATGTTGCTGAAGCATTAGAAAATGGTGCAACGATAGCGGGTAGCGATGATCTATTAGAAGATATGAGTGCTGGTAATTTAAATTTTGATATTTTAATAACAACACCACAGTTAATGCCTAAACTAGCTAAGTTAGGTCGGGTATTAGGTCCTAAAGGGTTAATGCCGTCACCGAAATCTGGAACTGTTACTCAAAATATTAAAGAAGCTATTGTTGAATTTAAAAAAGGGAAATTAGAATATCGTGCAGATAAAACAGGTATTGTTCATTTAAGTTTTGGAAAAGCTTCATTTACTTCGGAACAGTTGGAAGAAAATTTAAATGCAGTTTTTGAGTCGATTGAAAAAAATAAGCCATCAGGTGTAAAGGGACGTTATTTTAAATCTTTTTATGTATGTACAACAATGAGTCCAGCTTTAAATATACAGTTAAATAGTTTCAAAAAATAAATTAGCATAAATTTTATTTTTTTGCTATTATTTCTTTGTATATAAGATTAACATAGTATAACGTTTTTATAAAAAATAGTATCAAATCAATATGAGTGAAAAATTAAATACAATTGTAGAACAATTAAAAACATTAACACTTTTAGAAGCTTCAGAATTAGTCACACAAATTGAAGAAGTTTTTGGAGTAGATACTTCTGTATCTATCGCGGCTGTAGGTTCAGTTGCACCAGTTAGTGGTAGTGATGATGGTGGTAGTGATGAAAAAACAGATTTTGAAGTTGTTTTAACAGAAGTAGCAGCAGATAAAAAAATTGCTGTATTAAAAATTGTGCGTAATATTACAGGTTTAGGATTAAAAGAATCAAAAGAAATTGTTGATAATACTCCTAAAATTCTTAAAGAAGGTGCAACTAAAGAAGAAGCGGAAGAAATCAAAAAGGATATCGAAGCTGCTGGTGGTAAAATTGAAATGAAATAATTTTAGTTTAATTTTATAAATAAAAAAAGAAATGTTGTAGTTATATAACTACAACATTTTTTTTACATTTCTCCCATTTTTTGACGTTTTTCTAAAGCATCATAATCTGGCTTAATTGCTGTAAATTCTGACATATTGTTTTCAATTTCAATTAAAACTTCATAAATAATATCAAAAATATCTTCAACTAATACAATTTGTCCTAATTTATCTGTAGGTACAACTGTACGAGATTCACCTCCAGCATTTTTAAACATATCTTCAAGATACAATAACATTGCAACAACATCTACAGAATCAGCTTCATAATCAATAACTAAATTAGCTTCTAAAGAAACTTCATCTTTTTCAATTTCATCTAATTGTTTAGTAACTACTTCTACAATAACTTGGAAAAGTTCGTCTTGCGTTAAAGATTTTAAACCCCAATTATCTTTCCAGTTTTTTAAAAAAGCCATAAGAAATTTCAAACTTGGTATTTTATAATGTTCATCATTTAATTCACTCGGTTTCTTAAATACATAATTAACAGTTATACTTTACTATTGCAAAAATTAATAAGTATATTTAAAATTTTTTTTAACATTGACTTAATAGGATATATCTTAATATAATATAATTAGTTTATATCAAAACAAAACGGGATATAACGCAGCTTGGTAGCGTGTCTGCTTTGGGAGCAGAAAGTCGCAGGTTCGAATCCTGCTATCCCGACTAAAGTTTGGAACTTCAATGTATATTATATTTTAACCTTTAATATAACATTATAATTAACACGGTATATTTATATAAAATTACCCCCAAGGGAATTCGAATCCCTGTTACCTCCGTGAAAGGGAAGTGTCCTAGGCCACTAGACGATGGGGGCCAAATACATATCAGATTATATTACAGTTATTTTTTATTGTCAACTTACAAACTATTTTAATATTTTATAAGTTGTGAATATTAAAAGTCCTACGTATAATAGACTTATATAAGAACATAAATAAAGTTTATAAATAAATTGTATGTGCACGGAGCTTTTATTAGCAATAGTATATTTTCTTATTATTGGTATTATTAATTTTTTCCTGTATAAACTATTAGTAAATTACTATCGAAATATAATTAAACAACAAAGGATTAAAATGATTTTTTCAAAATGTAATGTTGAAAATCCGATTTTTCCTTTCTTGTATAATTATATTGATCAGGAAAATAAAAAAATTGAGACTTTACAATGTTTGAATAATTGTACAAATATTAACGATACACTTATAGTTGGTAATATTTATAAAACATTAGAACAATATTCAAAAAGTAAAGGTAGTTTTGATAATTTATTTTTTAAGTTGTTAGAAAATCAGTATTTAAAAAAAAGTTAATTGGGTCATCTGGGACTCGAACCCAGAGCTTACCGGTTAAAAGCCGAGTACTCTACCAATTGAGTTAATGACCCTTGTTGAAATCTAATCATATTATATTGCATAATATGAAATTTCTCCAGTTAAAAACTTTAGAGTGTATTAAATGATGAATTTAGATAATATAAATGCATTATTATGAATGGATATGCCTTTGCACAAATTATCGCAATTGGTTTAATTGTTATTTCGGGACCAGCTGTTGTTGGTTTTTTAGCATACAAGAATAAATTATAATTAAAACATTACATATTCATAGAGAATAAAATGCAACGTATAATTTAGCCCGTTTTTTGTTTCATTGATAAAATTTTGAGAATTAAGAAAGAAATATATTAGTAGATTTTACTCAAAAAATAAAACACATGGCTTTACCTTGGTATCGTGTTCATACAGTAGTATTAAATGATCCAGGCCGTTTAATTGCAGTACATTTAATGCATACGGCTTTAGTTTCAGGATGGGCTGGTTCAATGGCTTTATATGAACTAGCAGTTTTTGATCCATCAGATCCAGTTCTTAACCCAATGTGGCGTCAGGGTATGTTTGTTATGCCTTTTATGGCTCGGTTAGGGATTACTGAATCTTGGGGTGGTTGGACAATCACCGGTGAAAGTTCTACAACACCAGGTATTTGGAGTTTTGAAGGTGTTGCAATTACACACATTATTTTATCAGGTATGTTATTCCTTGCTGCGATTTGGCATTGGGTGTACTGGGATTTAGATTTATTCCAAGATCCACGTACTGGGGAACCTGCATTAGATTTACCAAAAATTTTTGGGATTCATTTATTATTATCTGGATTCTTATGTTTTGGTTTTGGTGCATTCCACGTTACTGGGTTATTCGGTCCTGGTATTTGGGTATCAGACGCATATGGTTTAACAGGACATGTTCAACCAGTTGCTCCAACTTGGGGACCAGAAGGTTTTAACCCCTTTAACCCAGCCGGGGTAGCATCACATCATATTGCCGCTGGAACACTAGGAATTATTGCTGGAATTTTCCATCTTACAGTACGTCCACCTCAACGGTTATACCGTGCATTACGTATGGGTAATATTGAGACTGTATTATCAAGTAGTATTTCAGCTGTATTCTTTGCTGCATTTATTACATCAGGAACAATGTGGTATGGTTCTGCAACTACACCAATTGAATTATTTGGCCCAACACGTTATCAATGGGATAGTGGATACTTCCAACAAGAAATTGAAAGACGTGTTGAAACATCTGTGGCTCAAGGTGTATCTGAAACAGATGCGTGGTCGCAAATTCCGGATAAATTAGCTTTTTATGACTATATCGGTAATAACCCAGCTAAAGGTGGTTTATTCCGTTCTGGTCCGATGAATAAAGGTGATGGAATTGCTGAAGCTTGGCTGGGACATCCAATTTTCCGTGACCGTGAAGGTCGTGAATTAACGGTTCGTCGTATGCCAGCTTTCTTTGAGACTTTCCCCGTAATTTTAGTAGATAAAGATGGTATTATTCGTGCGGATATTCCATTCCGTCGTGCTGAGTCAAAATATAGTATTGAACAAGTAGGTGTTAACATAAGTTTTTACGGTGGTAAATTAAATGGTCAAACATTTAAAGATGCACCAACAGTTAAAAAGTTTGCACGTAAGGCACAGTTAGGAGAAGTTTTTGAGTTTGATAGAACTAGTTTAGAATCTGATGGTGTATTTAGAAGTAGCCCACGTGGTTGGTATACTTTCGGACATGCTAATTTTGCATTATTATTCTTCTTTGGACATTTATGGCACGGAGCTCGTACGATTTTCCGTGATGTATTTACTGGTATTGGTCCAGAAGTTACTGAGCAAGTTGAATTTGGTGCGTTTAGAAAAATTGGTGATAAAACTACTCCACGTCGTGGAGAAGTTTAATTTTAGTATAAATATTAATCAAGAAAATTTGATTAATATTTATATTATTAGTTAATTACACTACTTATAATCAAATTAATCAAAAAATTTTATATAACTTCAAAATATGGAAGCATTAGTATATACATTCTTATTAATTGGAACGTTAATGGTAATTTTCTTTTCTATCTTTTTCCGTGAAACACCGAAAATTATTAGAAGTTAATTTTAATCATCATCTTCTTCGAAAGGATCAATTAAGTTTTCTGAACCTGGTCCGAAAGCACTATAAATAGTCAATAACGTAACACCGATTGCTAATGAAGCAATTCCAAACGTTAAAAAAGCAGTATCTAAATTCATAGGTAATTTTTTATTGTTTTATATATTTAATTTAAATATTTTAAAAGAATGTTATGGCATTAAAAACACGCTTAGGTGAAATTCTTAAGCCTTTAAATATCGAATATGGAAAAGTTGCTCCAAATTGGGGAACAACTCCAGTAATGGGTCTTTTCATGGCTTTATTCTTAGTTTTCCTATTAATTATTCTACAAATTTACAATTCATCATTAATTTTAGAAAATGTTGACGTAACATGGAGTGGGATCTAATAGATGTAAAACGAAAAAGAGGGTACGATTAATTCGTACCCTCTTTTTTGTTTTGTATTTTATACTTCAACTAATTCAGTCATTGAAAAATTATTAGTATTAGTACCACTATAATTTACTGATTCAAATCGTATAACAACAGGATAACGAATTGCATCATTAGTATCAACACTAACAACCGTACCAATTTTATTATACCAATAAGATTCTTTTCTAAGAATACGTACCTTAGAGCCTTTTTTCACCATAAATTTATACAAATTTTAAGTTTTAATTAGTTTTAACTATCTATTTTAATAAACTTCATTTGTATTAACTAATTTTTCTATATAAATTAATAAAATACTACTTATAATAAGTATTCAGTATGTATATATAAACGAGGAGAAATCTAAGTAATTAATGAATAATTACGAAATTTAGATTATAATTTTTATTATTATGAATAACTTAAATCAATTTTTAATAGCTGATATTGAATTTTCCAATACAGTATTAAGTACGTATGCTCCTTTTATTGCAATTTTTGTTGTTTTAATTATAGCATTAATAGCAGATCAAGGGTTAACTCTTTTTGAAAAAATTTGGGAAACTTTATCAGATCGTATTTATGATCCAACAGTAGATGGTTCTGACCCTTTTGGTGAATTTACTGGCTTAGATCAAAATGTAATTCAAGTTGTTGAAGATACTAACATTCGATTCGATGATGTTGCTGGAAATGAAGAAGCTAAAGGTGAGTTAAAGGAAGTTGTTAAATTCTTAAAGGATCCTGATCAATTTTCAAAATTAGGTGCTGGAGTACCTAAGGGAGTTTTATTAGGAGGACCCCCAGGAACGGGTAAAACTTTATTAGCAAAAGCTATTGCGGGAGAGGCAGGAACTCCATTTTTAAAAGTTTCAGGTTCACAATTTGTTGAACTTTTAGTAGGTGTTGGTGCAGCTCGTGTTCGTGAGTTATTTGAGAAGGCTCGTTCTTTAAAACCAGCTATTATTTTCATTGATGAAATTGATTCTATTGCACGTTCACGATCGTCAAATGGCGGTATGGGTGGCGGTAATGATGAACGTGAGCAAACATTAAATCAAATCTTAACAGAAATGGATGGATTTGATAGTGAATCTGGTGTTGTAGTTATTGCAGCAACTAACCGTATTGATATATTAGACCCCGCAATCAAGCGAGCTGGACGTTTTGATCGTCAAATTACAGTAGGTAATCCTACATTAGGTGAACGTAATGCTATTTTAAAAGTACATGCTAAAGGCAAAAAATTAGATGAAAATGTTTCAATTGCACAAATTGCACAACGTACTATCGGTTTTTCAGGTGCAGATTTAGCTAATTTATTAAATGAGGCTGCTATTTTAGCTGCTCGTCGTCGTAAAAATTTTATCACAATGGCTGAAGTTAATACTAGTATTGATCGAATTGTAATTGGGTTAGAGGGAAACCAAGTTTTACGTGTTAAAGCTCGACAATTAACAGCTTTTCATGAAATGGGACATGCTTTTGTTGGAAGTTTAGTAAATGATAATGAAGGAATTGAAAAATTAACATTAGTACCACGAGGAAACACTCAAGGAACAACATGGCGTACTCCATCCCCAAGTTCATATAATTCAAGACGTACCTTTATTAATCAAATTTTAGTTGCAATTGCTGGGCGTGCGGCAGAAGAAGTGGTTAATGGTACTGGTGAATGTACTGTAGGAGCACAACAGGATATTGCTACAATGACACGAACTGTTCGTACTATGATTTTACGTTATGCTATGGCGCGATTACAAGAATTAAAACAGCAAGCACAACAGCGTAACTTATTCTTTTTAGGCAGTGATGTTAAGCAAGAATTAAATAATTTAATCGATAATTTTACAACAAATTTCATGGATATTACTTATAATGAAGTAATTTCCTTTTTAGAAATTGTTAGACCCGGTGGTGAACGTTTAGTTGACCAATTAATGGTTTCAGAAGAATTATCAGGACGAGAATTGCGTTCTATTGCGAAAGAGTATATTTCAAATCTTTCATCATTAGAAATTTTATATAATAGTCGTCAATCTTCGTTATTTGATTTAATGGCCCCTGAATTAAAAAAATCTGTTGCTGAAGTTGAAGAAGAAGCAATACAATTAGCGTTAAAAATTCCTACAATTGAATAAAAATACAATTGAATAAAAAAAAGATAAAGTAATTATTTACTTTATCTTTTTTTGTTTTTAAAAATTTGGAAAAACCAATGGGTCTGGATAAATAAAATTAATAAACATAATAAAACCAGAAGTTATTGATAACCAAAGTGTCATTAGAACTGGCGCTGTAGAAAGGTATTTTAAAAAATTATTCATATTTTAATTAATTTTTGTTAATAAGATTTAAATTTAACGAGGAGATACAGTGACATCATCATCTGATGCTAATAAATCACCAGAGGTAAATTCTTTCCAAGCTTCTACTGGCCATAAGAATCCAGAATTCATAATCTTTAAAGCTACTGGAACATCAATAATAATTTCGTTTTCAAATGGATTTTTCGTAGTACTTGCATAACGTACATATTTTCGTCCGACCCAACCAATCCAACCAGTAATATATAAAAATAAAATTCCTGGAATTATAAATTCATTAGCACGATCCCATTGTCCTGTAGCAATAATACGTGGCAAACCTTCTTTACCACATAATAAACCAGACTTTCCATAACGATTAAAGCGTGTTTCTGTAGCCTTAATTTCATTTTTTAAGAACAAATACTCTTTACTTTCAGGCGTATATAGCTTTAAACGATTATCCAGCTTTCTAACAGCAGATTTTAAACGTTTTTGGTATGCAGGTGAGTCTTTACATGGAGTTAAATTTTTGAAATCTGCATTTGCTACTTCGGGATTACTATTTACAAAAAATAATGATGTTAATAAGATTCCAACCGAAACCTTGAATTTTGATAGATTTAATTTCATATGTATGGAATATGTATAATTTCTATATTTAGTAGAATTCTTTGAATTTATAAATATATATTATAGCATATTTGAATTAATAACGGGGCTGACGGGACTCGAACCCGCAACTTCTGCCGTGACAGGGCAGTGCTCTAACCAATTGAACTACAGCCCCCTAGATATTACGTATAGTAACGTAATTTAAAAAATTTTCAAAATTTTTGAATTAGGAGAAAGAGGGATTCGAACCCTCGGTACGGTATACCCGTACAATAGATTAGCAATCTACCGCAATAGACCACTCTGCCATTTCTCCAAATCAAAAAAAGTAAATGTATAAAAATGGCTCCGGATGGATTCGAACCTTCGACCTAGGGCTTATGAGTCCCCCACTCTAACCAACTGAGCTACAGAGCCTTACTTTATACATTTACATTATAGTTAATTTTATTTGTTTAAGGAAATTAAATTAGAATAATCCTAACGTAATTGCCTTATCAATTGGCATAGCTGCACCAAATCCTAACCAAATTGCCGTGAAAGTACCTATAGCAAATACAGTCATAGCTACTGGGCGACGGAATGGGTTTTGGAATTTATTAACATTTTCAATAAATGGTACTGTTAATAATCCTGCAGGAACGGCAGCCATTGATAATACTCCTAATAATTTATTAGGTAATACACGTAATAAATTAAATGTCGGATAGAAATACCATTCAGGTAAAATTTCTAAAGGAGTTGCAAATGGATTAGCTGGTTCACCAAAACTTGATGGTTCTAAAACCGATAATCCAATAACACAAGCGAATGTACCAAAAATACAAACAGGAAAAATGTATAATAAGTCATTTGGCCAAGCTGGTTCACCATAATAGTTGTGTCCCATACCTTTTGCCAATTTTGCGCGTAATTTAGGGTCCGATAAATCGGGTTTTTTAATAACTGACATAATTAAGAATAAAGTTTTGTAATATAAATAAAAATTATAAAGGCCCTGAAATACCTTGCTTACGGATCATTAAGAAATGAGCAAGCATTAATACCGCTGTAATTAGAGGTAATACAAATGTATGTAAACTATAGAAACGTGTTAATGTATTTTGTCCAACACTTGAACCTCCACGTAATAATTCTACTAATTTCCCACCAACAACTGGAATTGCATCCGGTACACCAGTTACAATTTTACAAGCCCAATAACCAACTTGATCCCATGGTAATGAATACCCTGTAACACCAAATGATACTGTTACTGATGCTAAGATAACTCCAGTTACCCATGTTAACTCACGAGGTTTTTTAAACCCACCTGTTAAATAAACACGGAATACATGTAAAATCATCATTAATACCATCATACTTGCTGACCAACGGTGAATTGAACGAATTAACCATCCAAAATTTACTTGTGTCATCATATATTCTACAGATGAAAATGCATCTGCTACAGATGGGCGATAATAAAATGTCATTGCAAATCCTGTTGCAACTTGAACTAAGAAACATACAAATGTAATTCCACCTAAGCAATAAAAAATATTTACGTGTGGTGGAACATATTTACTAGAAATATCATCTGCAATTGCTTGAATTTCAAGACGTTCTTGGAACCAATTATATACTTTTGCCATTGATTGTTTTATATAAAAATAAAAGTTTTAATCACAATTAAGCACATTATTACTTAAAACTATATTTTTTAAATATTTGCTGGGTTACGTGATGAATCACTTGATAATAATCCAAAAATTGCTAACGTAATAAAGAAAAAAGCTGTTGTATAAACTAGTAATTTTAATCCTAACATAATATTTTTATGATTTTAAAAAAATGAGTACAATTCGGTAGAATAAAGATATTAGTTCAAATAAATTACACTAATCAATCTATCTACAACTAGTATTATAATTTATTTGATATAAGTTTATTAAAAATTATCGTATTAAATTCGTTCGACTAAACGTCTTATAATTTCTCGTTGGCGTATTAGTATCCAACAAAAAGAAAAAGTTATAAAAATTAATAATACTTGGCTAAAAAGTAAAATTGGATCTAATCGCCATCCATGTATAACAATTATAGAGCTATATACAACTCCTAATGTAGTAATAAAAATATCCCAATCTGTTGCCAGATCGGGATTTATAAACCTTAAGCTATATAATGAAATCATTATAGTTGCAAAAAGTCCTCCTAATAGAAGTGCGGGCTCAACAATAATGTTGATCATATTTTAGTTATCCTCGCGAGTCAATGGATCAATTCTACTTACAATTACAAGAGCAATCGTAATGGGAACAATAACTACAAATGTTCCTAAAATTAGACTGCCTAAAAAACCTGATAATGATGATGTCATAATAAAGTTAATGGTTTAATTTTTAAAATGCGAAATTAAATTTCGTGGTCTTAAAACGTTTGGCGAGTTGATGAAAATTCATTTTCTACTGTTAAAAACAACATACAATGGCATTCTTTTCTTTCTCGCATTGGAACACAAGGGCAATTCCAATATGCTAAACTTATTTCATCCTCTTTGTTGTCATAATATCGACAAGGACATAACGGAGCACCAAATGTTTGTTTATTGTTTGCTAATCCCTGAATTACCGAATTTGTTACATCCGAATCACAACAAAAATAAGTATTAGTGGACTTAGCATAACTTTGGGCAAATTTTTGCATCGCCTGAATTGTTTTGTGACTTATTGTGTCATCAAGTTCTTTATCTGTTTTCATTGTAATAATTTTTAACGTTTTATAATCTAAAAATGAGATAAAATTAATACTTTTTTATTAACCTACAAAAATCTACTATAATAATAGTAAAAACAATTTTCAGAGGTAACAAATGATTGCTCCGTATTTTCCATCTATACTAGTACCTATTATTGGTATTTTTTTACCAGGGATCGCAATGGCTGCATTATTTATTTATATTGAGAAAGAAAGTGTTGAGTAAGTAAATTACTCAACATTATTTTTCTCAAATAATATTTTTTAATTTTTTTATAACGAAGAACCTAATCCAGAATAAGATCCGAAAAGAAATACTCCAATTAGTGTGAAAATTGCAAGTCCACCTGCTAATGCAATTAGCCATAATGGAACGCGTCGGTTAGTATCTGCCATAATGTACAATTTGATTAAATTAAAAGGGTATGCTGTAAACAGTTTAGTTAAAGAAATAACTAGAGAATAAAACTGCTAATACAAAAATTAATAAAAGTCCCCAATATAAAGATGTTCGATTTAATTCTACTGCTTGTTTATTTGGATTTGGTCCTGCCATAGTTTTTTGATTTTTTTAATTATCGTTGGATAAATTGCATTGAAACAATTGATCCTAAAAAGAAAACAGTCGGTACAGCTAATCCATGAATCGCTAACCAACGGAAAGTGAAGATGGGATAGGCTACCGAACGATTAAAATTCTTATTCATAGTTTTAAAGTATTTTATTTATCAATTATTTTAAATCTTCAAGTTCTTGGTTTGCATTGAAACGTTCATTCGCTAACGGAACTTGTTGACGATCTTGTGTGAAGTACTCATCTGGGCGTGGTGTTCCGAAAACATCGTAAGCTAAACCTGTGCTTACAAACAACCAACCCGAAAGAAATAATGTTGGAATTGTAATACTATGAATAATCCAATAACGAATACTTGTTAATATATCAGTAAAGGGACGTTCCCCTGTAGATCCACCAGACATGTTTTTACTAACTTTTTATAGTAAAAAATCTTCTTTTGTCACTCCTTAATTAAATTGTAATAACCACTATTATAGTTCTTCTATAAATTTGTAGATAATTAAAGCGGGCGGAGAGAATCGAACTCTCATAATCAGCTTGGAAGGCTGAAGTTTTACCACTAAACTACGCCCGCTAAATAATAGTTTAGCCTTTTATTATTTTTAGTTTGTATTTTAAACAAAAAATGCTTAAATAACTAGACTCTCTACAGGAACTTTTAAAAAATTTGATAATTCAATAGCCTTTTTCTCAGTTTCATTTGGATTTAATAAAAATTGTGCCGGAAAGAGTGGAATTTCTCTTTTATCTTTTAATAATAATAAAATATTACAACGAGGATTTAAACCTTGTTTAATTAAAAATTTTAAGCCTTTTACGTTTTGAAAATCATAAGATAAAAATATTTTTCGATTTTTCCCTGGAAATCCTAATCTAACGATACGAACAACATTTTCCGTTTTTGAAAATTCATTATATCCACTACCAACGTTCCAAATAAGGGTTAAGAAGACATAAAATGAAATTCCAATTGCTCCCGTTCCATAAAATAATAGAGCAATACCTTGTGGCACAAAAATTATATTACTTGTATCCGTTAATTTTAATAAATTTGTATTGAAATAACTTGATAATCCCGCTAAAAAAAAGCCTAATCCAGCAAAAAATAAAACCAACATGATTAGAATTGTACGAAAATTTCGTGCTCCTATAATTTCTTCTTTAAGTATCATTTGATTCATAAACTACCTTAAATTTTGTATGATCAAAAACAATTAAATTAACTTAATTGTTTTTAATCCTAAATAAATTGCTGAAACAAGCCCAAACATTACACCAGATAAAATTAGATAATTAACAATTACACCCATTTTTATAAATTATTGTTTACTTTAAAAAATTTTAAGCGAATACTTAAAAAATATATTTATAATTATATATTATAAAACAGACTATTAAAAATCACGAAATTAGTTATATAATTTAGAAGTCTATTATAATAGTTGGATATAAAGTAATTAAAAAAGCAATAATAATCGGTATGATAAATAGCGACGCTAATACATTCAATCTTTTAGGTGCAGAAGGAGTTGCTGATGTAGCTTCAACAAAATCACCTACAAAGGAAATTAAATTACCTGTGAATACATTTGATGTGGTTTCAACATTTGAAAATGATCCTTTTGTTGGTCATTTATCAACACCAATTACAACATCAAATATTACAAAAACTTATCTAAGCCTCTTACCTGCCTATAAACCAGGTTTATCTCCATTATTACGTGGAATTAATATTGGTTATGTTCATGGTTATTTCTTATTAGGGCCGTTTGTTCAATTAGGACCATTACGTGATAGCCAAGTTGCTAATTTTGTTGGATTTGTTTCAACAATTAGTTTAATTATTATTTTAACCACTTGCCTATTGATTTATGGGTTTGTGACGTTTAAGGAAGATGAACAATCAACAACAATGCCTGCTTTAAACTGGCTAACAGCTAAAGGTTGGAGCCAATTCACTTCTGGATTTATTGTTGGTGGTTTTGGTGGTGCTAGCATTGCTTATGTTTTATTAAAATTAGTTAATTTTAATATTTAAACCATATCTTTTATGCAATATAGAAAAAATAATTTTTTGATTATTTTTTCTTTTATTGCTATATATTTTATAATAATGTTTATATAAAGAAACGAAAATAAAAAATATCATGGCAACTTATAAAGTAAGACTTTTAGCAGAAGCAGAAAATTTAGATGTTACAATTGATTGTCCCGATGATAAATTCATTTTAGAAGCTGCAGAAGATAGTAATATTGAGTTACCATATTCTTGTCGTGCAGGGTCATGTTCAACATGTTTAGGAAAAGTAACTGAAGGTGGTATTGATCAGCCTGATCAAACATTCTTAGATGATGATCAAACGGATGAGGGGTTTGTTTTAACATGTGTTGCTTACCCAACATCTGATTGTACTGTTTTATGTTATGAAGAAGAAAATTTATATTAATTTCTTTTTAATTTGAAAAAAGGGGTGAAGGAAATAAGCTATTTAGCTTTATTCCCTCACCCCTTTTTTTATTTATGCATTTTGTAATACTTTTAATGAGCATGAAACTCCAGCTGGAAGTTCTGTCTTTAATAAAAGATCCAAAATTGATGGTGATGTTGTATTAATATCAATAAAACGTTTATGAATACGAATTTCAAAATGTTCGCGTGAATCTTTATCAACATGTGGTGATCTTAATACACAAAAACGTTTAATCTTTGTCGGTAGTGAAACCACACCTGCTAAATTACACTCTGTCTGTACTAATGTAGAACGTAATTGTTGGCATGCTAAATTAATTAAGTCTTTATCAAAAGATCTTAGTAGTATACGAAATTTCATATAAATAATTTTATTATTCAATAATTGTTGTTACAAGTCCAGAGCCAACAGTTCTACCACCTTCACGAATAGCAAGGCGCATTCCTTTTTCAATTGCGATAGGTGAAATCAATTCAATTTTCATACTGATACTGTCACCGGGCATAACCATTTCAACTACTTCTCCTTCTGATAAAAATTCAGAAATTGCTCCTGTTACGTCTGTTGTTCTAACGTAAAATTGAGGGCGGTATCCTTTGAAAATAGCTGTATGACGTCCACCTTCATCTTTTGTTAAGATGTAAACTTCTGCTTCAAATTTTGTATGTGGATTAATTGTTCCTGGTGCAGCTAATACCATACCACGTAATACATCATTCTTTTGAACACCACGTAATAAAATACCAATATTGTCACCAGCAAATCCACTATCTAAAGTTTTTTGGAACATTTCTAAACCAGTTACTGTTGTAGGTTTTGTTTCATTAATACCAATTAATTCTACAGCATCCCCTACGTTAATTGTACCACGTTCAATACGTCCTGTTGAAACAGTTCCACGACCTGTGATTGAAAATACATCTTCAACGGCCATTAAGAAATCTTTATCTACGTCACGTTCTGGTGTTGGGATGTAAGTATCAACTGTATCCATTAAGTCAAAAATCAAATCGACCCATTTGTCTTCTCCTTTTTTAATTGAAGTATTATTCGTTACAGCTTCTAAAGCTAATAAAGCTGATCCTGCTGTAAATGGAACTTCATCTCCAGGATAATCATAACTACTTAATAATTCACGTAATTCTAATTCAACTAATTCTAATAATTCTTCATCATCAACTTGATCAGCTTTATTTAAGAATACTACTAAACGTTGTACACCAACTTGTCGAGCTAATAGAATATGCTCACGTGTTTGTGGCATTGCACCATCAGCAGCAGATACAACTAAAATTGCACCATCCATTTGTGCAGCACCAGTAATCATATTTTTTACATAATCAGCGTGACCTGGGCAATCAACATGAGCATAATGACGACTTTCTGTTTCATATTCTACATGCGCTGTATTAATTGTAATACCACGTGCACGTTCTTCAGGAGCTGCATCAATATCTGCATATCCTTTTAGTGTCGCATTCCCTAATGTTGATAATGTGGCAGTAATCGCAGCAGTTAATGTAGTTTTACCATGATCTACGTGTCCAATTGTACCAATGTTAACGTGTGGTTTGTTACGTTCGAATTTTTCTCTTGCCATTTTATTTATTTATTTAAGATAAAGTGAATTGTATTTCGATAATATACTTTTGGCGAATCAATTGTTTCGATAATTTTTAAAAATTATCGAAACTGTGCAAAAGCTTTGTTTGCTTCTGCCATTTTATGGGTTTCGTCTTTCCTTTTAACAGAATTTCCTAAGCCTTTTGCAGCTTCCATTAATTCATTTGCTAATTTTAGGGACATACCTTTACCAGAACGTTTGCGTGAAAATTCAATTACCCATTTTACTGCAATATTTGTTGAACGGTACTTATTTAACATTGTTGGTACTTGATAATTTGTTCCACCAACACGTTTTGCTTTTAATTGTACACGAGGACTAATATTTCTAATAGCTTTTTCTAAAACTAATATTGGGTCTTGATTTGTACGAAATTCAATTAATTCAAATGCTTTGTAAACAATTCGTTTTGCTAAACGTTTTTTTCCATTTTTTAAAATTCTATTTACTAATAAACTTACAAGTAAGTTATCATATTTTGAATCTTTTTCAGGAAAACGTTTTTGTGTAGATATACGACGTGACATAATAATATTTTAGACTTTTTATTAATTATTTAACAACTCCTTCAACTGGTTTACGAGCACCATATTTAGAACGGCTTTGACGACGATCTTTTACTCCTGCACAATCTAGAGCTCCACGAATAACGCGATAACGAACACCAGGAAGATCCTTTGCACGCCCACCACGTAATAAAACAATCGAGTGCTCTTGTAATGTATGGCCTTCACCTGGAATATAGGCAGTTACTTCAAACCCACTTGTTAACTTAACACGTGCAACTTTACGAATTGCAGAGTTTGGTTTTTTAGGTGTTGTTGTATATACACGTGTACAAATACCACGACGTTGTGGGCAAGCTTTTAAAGCAGGTGATTTGCTAATAATTTTCGCTTTGGTACGATTCAATCGTACTAATTGTTGGATAGTAGGCATATCTATTTATTTTTTTGTTTTGTTTTTACGTCCATATTTTTTCTCAAATTTATCAACACGTCCTTCGGTATCAATAATTTTTTGAGAACCAGTATAAAATGGATGGTTACCAGACCAAATATCAACAACAAGTTCTTCTTTTGTTGTTCCAACTTCTAATACTACTTGCCCATCACAATAAACTTTTGTATTAAAATATTCTGGATGTAAATCTTTTTTAGCCATAATAATTTTTTATTTTTCGTTATATTTTAAAGAAATTAAGATTAACGTTTTGAGTATTGTGAAGCTTTTCTGGCCTTTTTTAAACCATATTTACGTCTTTCTTTAATGCGAGAATCACGTGTTAACAATGATGCACGTTTTAATATTGGTCTATAATCTGGGTTTATTGTACAAACTGCTTTTGAAATAGCTAAACGAATAGCTTCAAATTGAGAGTTAACACCGCCACCTTTTACTTTAATATCAATATCGTAATTATTATCTAAATCTGCTAACATTAATGGATTTTTTAATAATTCACGTTCTTCGCCAATTGAAGCAAAAAAATGTTCAAACATTTTTCCATTAATAGTAATTATACCTGAACCTTCTTTTAAAAACACCTTTGCAACAGATGTTTTACGTTTACCTAGCCCATTATATAGAGTACTCATAGTTTTTTATTAAATTTCAACTTTAATCCAATTATTTGATTCGGCTAATTCTAAAGGGATAGTTTTAGCATCACCAGTTTTATTTTTTTTATATTTAATTTCGTTACCCGAATAAACAAATAAACGTCTATAATATTCTCTCCCTAGAATACCTTTTGGTAACATCCCCCAGACTGCTTTTTCTAAAATACGTGAAGGTAAACGACGCTTTAAATCATTAAAGGTTTCGCTTTTTAATCCCCCAGGTCGCCCACTTGTACGATAATACATTTTTTCACTATCTTTATTACCAGAAATTTCAATTTTATCTGCATTTAAAATAACTACATAGTTTCCTTGGTCAACACCAGGAGTAAAAAATGAATTTTCTTTTCCACGTAAAAGTTTACTTACTTCAGTAGCTAAACGTCCAACTTTTTTATTTGTAGCATCAACTACAAACCATTTTGGAACATGTGATTCTTTTTTTGGAAATATTGTTTTCATGAGAAATAATAATATTTAATTTTTCTTAAGATTTTCTAATTCTGATTCAAAAAATCGTTTTGAAAGTTCAGTTGAAATATTTAAAAAGCCTTTCGTTGTTAATAAAGGATAAAATAATTTCATTAGAATTTTTATGGATTCATGTAAGCTACGCTTTGGTGTAATACTACCATTTGTCCAAATTTCAATGTTCAAGGATTCTTTGATATTTCCTTGACTATCATGAATTAGTTTAATCTTATAATTGACTTTCTTAACTGGCATAAAGACAGCGTCAACAGCTAATGTTGCCGGTTTAATGTTTGATAATTTTGTTATGTTTTCTTTTTGAGTATTTTCTTCAGTTAAGCGATAGCCCTTTCCTTTTTCAATATCTATTTCTAAATATAATTCAGAATTATCAATAATTGTTCCAATATACTGATTAGGATTAATTATTTTTAAAATATTCTTTGGTAAATTTAGCATACCAGCCGTGACGATGATTGGCCCTTTAACATTTAGAAAACCTTTTAATTTTGAAACTTTCATATTTTCATTTGTTGTAAATGAGTTTTTAAAAGTAATTTCTTTTAGGTTTAATAAAATTTCTAAAACATCTTCTCTTAATCCTTCAACTGTTGCAAATTCATGTTTTAAATTATTTATACGTGCCCCAACAATTGAAAAACTTGTTAAATCTGATAATAGTGTTCGACGTAAACTATTTCCCAATGTAATTCCTTGACCTGTTTCTAACGGTTCAATAACAAAAGATCCATAATGTTTTTCGTCCTTATCAATATAGGTTTCAATGCAGGTTAATGTACTATTCATAATTTTTATAGATTATAATTTATAATCGTCGTTTTTTAGGTGGACGACAACCATTATGTGGTACAGATGTTTTATCTTCAATTGATATAATATTTAATCCAGCGGCTTTTAAAGCACGGATAGAACTTTCACGACCATTCCCTCGTCCTTTAACAACAACTTCTACTTTTTCCATTCCAAATTCAAGAGCTTTTAACGCTGCACTTCGAGCAGCAGTTTGAGCTGCAAACGGAGTATTTTTACGTGCTCCTTTAAAACCAGAACTTCCAGCAGAAGCCCAACATACCGTATTACCTAAAATATCGCTAATAGTAATAATTGTATTATTGAATGTTGTTTTAACACTTGCAACTCCAATTGTTACAGATTTTTTCTGTTTTTTCTTTAATCTTGCCATAGAATATTACTAATTAATATTTTCTTGTGAATAAACCTAATCGACGTGATGTTCTATTATTCGTTCTTGTACGTTGTCCTCTTACAGGTAAACCTTTAATATGACGGCGCCCGCGAACAGAATTAATTTCAACTAAGCGCTTAATATTTAGACTAATTAAACGTTTTAAATCACCTTCTAATTGGTAATTATCTGTTTCTAAATGATCACGAATTGCTGAAATATCTGTTTCAGTTAAATCAGCAACTTTTATATCAGGATCTATATTTAATTCAGCTAAAAGTTTTTGTGAAGTTGAAATACCAATTCCATAAACTGCTGTTAATGCAATATAGATTTTTTTACGATTTGATAAATTATTACCTAGTATTCTTACCATATAATTTGTATTGCTGTAATAAAATTTTTATCCTTGTCTTTGCTTATGTTTTGGGTTTTCGCAAATAACCATAACTTTCCCATATCTTTTTATTACACGACATTTGTCGCACATTTTTCTAACAGATGGACGTACTTTCATAAATTTTTTTATTTTTAATAGTTTGTTTGTAAATCAACAGTATTTTTATATAACGCACGAATTGTCTTTTGAACTTCATAAGCAACACCAACCAAAATAATTAATGATGAAATGTTAATTTGGTTTAAAAGTGATCCATGTATAATTTGTTTAAAAGATTCGTAAGAAATTAAAATACTACACAGAAAAATACCACCTATAATTGATGTTGATTTAACAACATTTTCAAGATAAGAAATTGTTTCATTTCCTGGTGTAATATTAACCACTGAGACAGACGCTTTTCGTAGTTGTTCCGAAATTTTTTCTGGATCCCAGAATATAATTGTATAAAAGTAATTAAATCCTATTATTAGTAAATAATATAAAATATTACTTACTACTGAAAAATTACCATTACCAAAAATAGATTGTCCTATAAATGTTAAAAATGGATAAATATTTGCAGCAATAATAATTGGAAAAATCCCTGCTTGATTTAATTTAATAGCTAATCCATTATCTTTAACTTGAAAACTGTTTGTTAATTTATCATTTACATCATTTTTTTCAATATTTTCTAGAAATGCTAATTGTCTCGCAGAAACAACATCTATATTTATTCGAGCTGTTTGCGAAATACAAATAAGTATTATCAAAAATAATAAAAATATTATTTGCTGAATAAATGTTGCATCAATTTGATAATTTAAAACATTTTTACCAATCAAAGTTACAATAATATTTGTGAAAATAATAATTGAAGTTCCATTACCGATTCCTTTATTATCAATTATGTTACTCAACCAAACTACTAACATTGCCCCAGAAACTAATTGTAAACTAGTTACAACCGTACTAAAAATCCCTGAATCATAAAAATATGATTTCAAATAAAAAATTAAAAAAACACTTTGTGCAATTGCAAACAGTAATGTCAAAATTTTTTTATAAAAAAGAATTTTACGACGCCCGATTTCTCCTTCTTCTTGTTGTAATTTTTCTAAGGAAGGAATAATTGCAGTTATTAAATCCACAAGAATTGAAGCATTAATAAAGGGAATAATTCCTAATGAAAAAGGTGTTACTAAGGCGTTTGTACCACCACTTCCCGAATACATATTAATGATTTGCATTATTGCATTTTTATTATCTAATTCTAAAAAAGATCGCCTTAAAGCGTCTTGATCAATTCCTGCTAATGGAATTGTATTTCCAAATCTAAATAAGAATAAAATAAATAGAGTTAAAATAATTTTTTTATTTGGGCTGCTTTGATTTTTTATATTGAATAATTTTTTATTATTTAGAGAATTGAACATTTTTATATTTTCTCATCACTTTGTCATAAAAAGCTTGACGACGAATTGATTGATATTTTCCTAATTCAATTTTTTCATTTAAAGTAGTCAAGGCTAAAATTGTCGCTTTTGCATTATTTAAAATATTATCTGATCCTAACTGCTTACCTAAGATATTACGAGCACCACCAAGTTCTAAAACTGTACGCATTGCACCACCGGCAATAACTCCAGTACCCTCTGCAGCTGGGCGTAACATGACACTACACGATCCATATTTTACTTGTACAACATGAGGAATAGAGGAATTTGTTGTTAAGGGTAATATAATTAAGTTTTTCTTCGCATTTAAAATAGCTTTATCAATTGCTAAATTTACATCATCTGCGCGTCCAACACCAACACCAACTTTTTGCCTTGTATCACCAATGATAACAACAGCCCGAAAAGTCATTTTTTTACCACCTTTTACTACTTTTGTTACACGCTTAACTTGTACAATTCTTTCATTATACTTAATTTTTGATAATTTTGGTGGTTGTTTTTTCTTATTAAATTTTGTCCCATCTTTTTTGAAATCAGGTTTTTCCATATGTTCAATTTAATTGTTTTTTAAAGTTAACATTTTTACTGTTAAAAAATTAAGCCAGCTTCGCGTGCTCCATCAGCAACACTTTCAATTCGACCATGATAAGGTCGATTCCCACGATCAAAAACAATTTTACTTAGCTGTTTTTCTAAGCCTAATTTTCCAATGGCTATACCAACCATTTTTGACGCTTCTTTTGTGGCTGTAGAAGGCATATCTTTTTTTATTGTTTTTTGAACACTTGAACTAGCTGCAATTGTTGTACCTAAACGATCATCAATTAATTGAGCATAAATATGTTTATGTGAACGAAAAACCGATAAACGAGGTCGTTCTGTTGTACCAACAATCTTTTTTAATGAACGCTTTTTATTTTGTAAATATAATTTTTTTGTTTTCTTTTTCATCTTAAAAATTTGTAATTCTTTATAAAGTAATAAACATAAAAATTTTATCGTCCAGTTTTACCAGCTTTACGTAAAATTCGTTCACCTTCAAATAAAATACCTTTCCCTTTATATGGTTCTGGAGGACGTTTTTCCCTAATTTTTGATGCAAAAAATCCAACTTTTTCTTTATTTATACCAGAAATAATAATTTTTGTAGGTGACTCTAATTTTACTTGTAAATCGTCAGGAATCGCAAAATCAATGGTATGACTAAAACCAGCACTTAATACTAATGTTTTGCCATTTACTTGAAATTTATAACCAACCCCTTCTAAAACTAATGTTTTTGAAAATAGTTCATCAACACCAGTTACCATATTTTGGACAAGTGCACGAATTAATCCATGATAAGATTTCGTAAATTTTTCTTCATTGATACGATTAATTGAAAGTTCAGTATCAGTTAAATTAATATTTACGATATTTTTAAAATCTTGTTCAAGATTACCATGCTTACCTTTTACTGAGATTGTATTTCCATTTAAGGCAATAGTTACTCCTTTTGGAATCTTAATTAATTTTTTTCCAACACGTGACATTTTTGTTCTCCGTTATTATTCTATATAACAAACAATTTCACCACCCTTTTTTAATTTTGTGGCTTTTTTGTGGCTCATTACTCCAGCAGATGTTGAAATAATTGCTGTTCCTTGTTGATATTTTAAGACATCAACAATTTTTTGAAAATTCTTATAACCTGAAAAAACTCGTTGACCAGGTTTACTTATACGTTTAAGTGTTGAAAATAAAGGTTTCTTAATCCACCACCCTTTATATTTTAAAAATACTTTTAATGTTGGTATTTTTTCCTCTTCTAGTTCAAAACCTGTAATGTATCCTTCAGCTTCCAATACTTTTAAAACAGATAAATTTAATTTATTAAATTTTACACGTGTAAAAGTATGGCGCGCTAAACTCGCATTACGAATACGTGTTAACATATCAGATACAAGATCATTCGTCATTTACTACCTCTTTAGTTCAAATTTATATGGTTTCTAATTCATGTCTTGCTAAATGGCAAACCACAAGCTTCTAATAAAAAACGACCTTCTTGGACTGTTTTTGCTGTTGTTACAATTGTAATATTAAATCCGCGACGTTGTTCTACTTGATCATAGTCAATTTCAGGAAATACTAATTGTTCTGGAATACCAACATTATAGTTACCATACTTATCAAAATTACTCGGATCTAAACCTCTAAAATCACGAATACGTGGTAATGCTAATTTAATAAATTTTTCTAAAAATCCATACATTTTTTCGCGTCGTAACGTAACTGTTAACCCTAATGGCATACCTTCACGAATCTTAAAACCCGCAATTGAATTTTTTGCTGTTGTTAAAATTGGATGTTGTCCCGTAATTGCTCGAATTTCATCAGTAGCTTTTTGTAAAAATGCTCTATTTGAGGCATTTAATCCTAAACCACAACTTACTGAAATTTTTACAATTTTTGGAATCTCATGTTTATTCTTATAATCAAATTCCTTTGTTAATTTTGGAACAATAGTATTCCAATATTCTTGTTTTAAACTTTTCATTTTTCTAGATTTATATTTTTATACTAGATTCCCAGATTTTTTAAAATAACGTTGTTTTTTATCTTCTGTTGTTTTATAACCAATTCTGCTTGCAGTATTTTCCTGTGTATCCCATAACATAACATTTGAAATATTGATAGGAATTTGTAATTCCATTTTACGTGCTTCACCACCTTGAGAATTTTTTGCAAATTTTACTCTTGGTTCAATTCCATCAATTGTAACAGCAGATTTTTTTGGTAATACTGATGTAATAACACCAATTAGTCCTTTTTGGTTACCAGCGATAACCTTAACTTTATCACCAACTTTAACATGTAATTTTTTATTTAATTTCATACTACTTCATTTGCTAATGATATAATTTTTGTGAAATTTTTATCACGAATTTCACGAGCTACTGGACCAAATACACGTGTTCCACGTGGATTATTTTCAGTATTAATAATTACTGCTGCATTATCATCAAAACGAATAGCCATTCCATCGGAACGTCTAAATGTTTTTTTTGTACGCACAACAACCGCTCTTACAATTGCTGAACGCTTAACGGCCATATTAGGTAAGGCATCTTTTACAACACCAATAATAATATCACCAACACGTGCGTATTTTCGGTTACTTCCAAGTACTCGAATACACATTATTTTTTTAGCACCTGTATTATCTGCAATAGATAAACATGTTTGTGGTTGTATCATAATTTTTTAGTGCAAATGTTTATTTTTGACCTGTTTTTAAAATTTCTTTTAAGCGCCATTTTTTATTTTTACTTAATGGTCGACTTTCTTCTAATAAAACAATATCACCTGAAGTACACTGATTTTCTTCATCATGTGCCATGTAGCGTTTTGTTTTTAATAAAATTTTTCCATATTTTGGATGTTGGTAGCGTGTTTGTACAGAAACTACTATTGTTTTATTTGGTTTATCACTTACGACAACACCAACTCGTTCTTTTGTAGACATATGTTTTTATTTAGTTTGATTTCAATAAAACAGATTTTTTAAACTTTAACTGCGATAGTCGACGTTTGGCATGTTTAAAAAGATGAGGCTTTGTAGCTTGGCTTGTTTTTACTTTTAGACGTAAATCAAATAAATCTTTTTGAATAATAAAAATTTCTTGATCGATATCATTTATCGTATTAATATTATCTAACTCTTTATATTTCGGTAAACTCATCTTTAAATACCCTCACGAATTAATATTCTTGTTTTAATTGGTAATTTATAACGCGAAATTTTTAGGGCATGTAATGCGACTTCTTTTGGCACTCCTTTTAATTCAAAAAGAATATTCCCGGGTTTAACCACAACAACCCAATAATCTACAGCCCCTTTACCAGACCCCATACGAGATTCTTCTGCTCTTGCTGTAACTGATTTATCGGGGAAAACCTTGATCCAAGTTTTTCCAGCACGTTTTGTATATCTTGAAATTGTTCGTCGGACAGTTTCAATTTGACGGGATGTCAACCAAACTGGTTCTAAAGCTTGTAGTCCGTAATCACCATGATGTAGCTTATTGTTACGACAAGCCTTCCCTTTCATACGCCCACGATGCATTTTTCTATATTTTGTTCGTTTTGGACTTAACATTTTTTTGCTCCTTTCTAAATTTTATGTATTAATTTTCTGAGAAAAGCCAGACTTTGATACCAATTACTCCGTAAATTGTATCTGCAATATGATGTGTATAATCAATATTAGCATTTAGTGTATGTAATGGTACACGCCCATCACGTTTCCATTCGCTTCTTGCTATTTCAATACCATTTAAGCGGCCAGATACTTGCACTTTTATACCTTTTTTATCTGTACGTTGAACTTTTTTAATTGTTTGTTTCATTGCACGTCTAAATGGAGTACGCTTTTCTAATTGGTCCGCAATAAAATGCGCAATTAATGCTGCATCTTCAAATGGATTTTTAATAAAATTAATGCCAATGTAATAATTTTTACCTGTTTTTAATTGTAATTCACGAACAATTTTTCTGATGTTACGTTTTAATAATAAACTTGTAAACTTCTTTAATGTTCCTTTTGAATTATTTAAAAGTGATAATGTTTTTGAATCTGCATTATCTGTTGTTTCAGCAAAATACGTTGATACTTTACGATACATTTCTTTAGCTCGCGGAAAAAGAGCATGAATCGTAATGTTTACATATTCTTTATTATCCGATTCTTGTGAAATTCGATTAATTTCAACTTTTGAAATAGATAAAAATTCTTTAAATGAAGAATTAACTTTTTCTCTAATGAAATAATCTTCTTCTAAAAGATTTGAATAATTTGTTTTAGTTCCATACCACTCTGATAAATGTTTTTGAGTAGTAACTAAACGAAATCCTTTTGGATGTGTTTTTTGTCCCACAATTTCCCTCGTTAATTAATTTTTTATTTCTAATAAAATTATGACTCGCTTACTTTAATAGTTAGATGTGCCATTTTTTTCTGAATTCCAAACGCACGGCCTTTCGCACGCGGACGCATACGCTTTAAAATTGGTCCTTGATTTACATATGCTTCACTAATAATTAATTTATCTTTTTCTAAATCAAAATTATTTGTAGCATTTGAAACCGCAGAATATAATGTTTGCCATACAATTGCACCTGCTTTTTGTGGAAGATACTTTAAAATTTGTAATGCTTCTTTATAACTTTTACCACGAATTTTTTTAATAATTAAATCCACTTTACTAGGTGAAATTCTTATATATTTTGATGTTGCAGAAACAGTTTGTTTTTCAATATTCATAAGTTATCGTTTTATTTTACGATCAGTTTTTTTATGTGAACGGAATGTACGTGTAGGTACAAATTCACCAAGCTTATGCCCCACTAAAGGGTCAGTTATAAACACAGGTACATGTTTACATCCATTATAAACACTAATAGTGTGTCCAATCATTGCGGGTATGATTGTTGATGATCGTGACCACGTTTTAATTGTGTCTTTATTATTACTTTCGTTCATTTTATTAATTTTATTTAATAAATGATATGCTACGAAAGGTCCTTTTGATATAGATCTTCCCATAATTTTATTATGATTTTCTAAAAAAAATATTTATTTTCTTGAACGAATGATAAAAATATCGCTTCTATTTTTACGTTTACGTGTTTTCATTCCTAATGCAGGTTTACCCCAAGGCGTTAATGGACGGGCATGACCAATTGGACAACGTCCCTCACCACCACCATGCGGATGATCAACAGGATTCATTACTGATCCACGAACTGTCGGGCGAACCCCTAACCAACGTTTACGACCAGCTTTACCTAAAACTACGTTATAAAAGTCCGAGTTACTTACTTTACCAATAGTTGCAAAACATTCTTTTTTAAATAAACGAATTTCTTTAGATGATAAGCGTAAAACAACAAAATTATTTTCTTTTGCTAAAATTCTTGCACTTGTGCCTGCAGAGCGCATTAATTGACCACCTTTTTTGGGGAACAATTCAACATTATGTACGTCTGTTCCTAATGGAATTTTATCTAATGGCAATGCATTTCCTACTTTAATTTCAACATTTTCACCTGCAGTAATAGTAGCTCCTATTTGTAGCTTTTCAGGATGTAAAATATAACGTTTTTCACCATCCGTATAATTAATCAATGCAATATTTGCATTACGATTTGGATCATATTCAATTGAGACAACTTGGCCTACGATATCAATTTTATTACGTTTGAAGTCAATTAAGCGATATAAGCGCTTATGACCACCCCCTTTATGTCTAATAGTAATACGTCCTTTGTTATTTCGTCCTTTTGCACGATGATTGGCAACTGTTAATGATCGTTCAGGCTTAACCTTTGATAATTGTGAAAAATCTAAGCTACTTTTATTTCGTGAAGACGGTGTGTATGGTTTATAAATTTTGATTGCCATGTTAATTTTAAATACTTTTTTGTCTTAACCGTGATTATTAGTTAAAAAGATCACTAATTGTATCACCTTCTTTAAGTTTTATATAGGCTTTTTTATAATTTGGACGTTTTCCAATAAAACGGCCTACTCTTCTTGTTTTAATAGGTAAAACACATGTGTTCACTTGTGTAATACTAACATTAAAAATATTTTCTAGCGCGTATTTTATTTGAGTTTTTGTCAAGGATTTATCAACAATAAAGGTGTATTGACGTTCTCCATATAAGTTAATCGCTTTTTCGGTAAGCGCGGGATATTTAATTAAACTTAAAAGATCTCCTAAATTATTCATAATTTTTTCCATAAGTAGAATTTATTAATTCTAACGATGTATTCGATAAAATTATATTATTTGCATGTAACAGTTGCTCAATATTTAAGCAATTAGCTGTTGTAATTTGTACATTTTTTAAATTTCGAGTTGCTAACCATAAGGTTTTATTAGGTTTCGACGTTATAAATAATATTTTTGAATCATTTTTAACGTTTAAGGTTGAAATTAATTGACAAACATTTTTTGTTTTAATATCGTTAAAGTCATTAAAAATATTATCTTCAATAAAAACGAATTGTTGCTTTTTTAAATATAAAGCAGATAAAATAGCTAAACGGCGTTCTTTTTTATTTGCTTTTTTTGAAACAGTATGTGGTTTTGGCCCAAAACTAACACCCCCACCTGTCCATAATGGTGAACGACTCGATCCAGCTCTTGCACGACCTGTTCCCTTTTGTTTCCAAGGTTTACGACCACCTCCACGAACTTCAGATTTTGTTTTCGTTGAAGCTGTGTGTTTACGTTTATTTTTTAACTGTGTTAAATAAATTTTGTGAATTAATCCAATAGCACGTTTTTTACGTTCGCCATTTTTTGTAAAAATTTTTTCTTCAATCATAAATTTAATTATTTAATACTAACTAAATTTCCAGATTTCCCTGGAATCGACCCTTTTACAATTAATAGATTTTCATTAATATCAATATCAATAATTTGTAAAGATTTTATTGTACATTTTTCATTTCCTAATCTACCAGCCATACGTTTCCCAGGTAATACACGCCCTGGTGTTGTTCCAGCTCCAATAGAACCTTGTAACCTATGACTTTTTGATCCATGAGACATTAAACCAGTACTAAAGTTATTACGTTTGAAATTACTTGCATAACCTTTACCAATTGTGAATCCTGTAATATTTACTTTTTGTCCAATTTCAAAAAGTTCTAAACCTATTTTTTGTCCGATTTCAAACGTAGACGAATCTTTTGTTTTATATTCTTTCAAATAACGATAAGGTGGTAAATTAACTTTATTAAAATGACCTAATCGTGGTTTTGTTAAACTTTTTAAGTTTGGTGAAATTTCAGAATATCCGATTTGAATAGCATTATAACCATTATCTTCTGACGATTTGATTTGTGTAATTACACAAGGACTTGTCTTAATAATTGTTACTGGAATTACATCTCCTTTATTATCAAAGATTTGTGTCATTCCAACTTTATTTCCTAAAATACCTATAGTCACAAAATACCTTCTCATTAATTATTTTTTTAATTAACTTAAAATATATATTAATAATTATTATGTTATTTGTCTATATAACTAAATAGTATAAATAACATAATTTTACTTGTAAGTAAATAAGAAATATTTTATAATACTATCATCTATGTTTTTTAAATGATTAAAATATAATGGGAGAAGTTAAAAGTAAAAAAATTGTTGGAATTGATTTAGGTACAACTAACTCAGTTATATCAGTACTTGAAGGAGCCAACACAAATGTTATTACAAATGCTGAAGGTGGGAGAACAACACCTTCTGTAGTAGCCTACATACAAGATGGAACAACCCTAGTGGGACAATTAGCAAAAAGACAAGCAGTTGTAAACCCTGAAAATACCTTTTCCTCGGTAAAACGTTTTATTGGATGTAAATTTGATGAAATTGAAGGAGAAGTTGATAGATGTGCATATAAAATCAAAAGTGATAATAAAGGAAATATTAAAATTCATTCACCAATTGTGGATAAAGATTTTAGTCCTGAAGAAATTTCGGCTTCTGTCTTAAAAAAATTATCTAACGATGCAAGTAGATTTTTAAAAGAGACAGTAACTCAAGCTATTGTTACCGTACCCGCTTATTTTAATGATTCGCAACGTTTAGCTACAAAAGATGCTGGTACTATTGCAGGTTTAGAAGTTTTACGTATCTTAAATGAACCCACAGCAGCAGCATTAGCTTACGGCTTAGAAAAGAAAACAAACGAAGTTGTTTTAATTTTTGATTTAGGAGGTGGTACATTTGATGTTTCAATTTTAGAAGTAGGTGATGAAGTGTTTGAAGTATTAGCAACTTCTGGAGATACACACTTAGGTGGTGATGATTTTGATCAAGTAATTGTAAATTTTGTTGTTAATGAATTCAAGAAAGCAGAAGGTGTTGATTTATATAAGGAAAAACAAGCATTACAGCGTATTATTGAAGCTTCTGAAAAAGCAAAAATTGAATTGTCTACACTTCAATCAACGCGTATAAATTTACCCTTTATTTATATTGATGGTCAAACACCAAAAAATATTGATATTGAAATTGATCGTTCAAAATTTGAAGAATTAAGCCGTGAATTGTTAGACCGTTCAAAAAGACCTGTAGAAATTGCTATTCAAGATGCAAAATTGAGTAAAACTGATATTGATCAAGTAATTCTAGTAGGTGGTTCAACCCGTATTCCTGCAGTCCGTAATTTGTTAAATAATTTATTAGGGAAACCCTTAAATGAAACAGTAAATCCTGATGAAGTTGTTGCAATGGGTGCAGCAGTACAGGCTGGTATTATTGCGGGGGAAATTACAGATTTAATTCTATTAGATGTTACTCCTCTTTCACTTGGGGTAGAAACTATGGGTGGTCTAATGACCACAATTATTAGCCGGAATGCTTCAATTCCTGTAAAACAGTCAGAAGTCTTTTCAACTGGAGCTGATATGCAAGATACCGTAGAAATTCATGTTTTACAAGGAGAACGTTCATTCGCCAAGGATAATAAAAGTCTAGGTATTTTTAAATTAAAAGGTATTCCACCTGCTCCTCGAGGTATTCCTAAAATTAATGTAACATTCCAATTAGATGTTGATGGTTTATTATCAGTTTCTGCTCGTGAAGAACAAAGTGGACAAGAACAATCGATTAAGATTGAAGGCGCTTCTACTTTAGCTCGTGATGAAGTTTCTAAAATGATTGAAGAAGCAGAAAAAAATGCATCTAATGATAATGCACGTAAAGGGCTTGTTAATATTACATATGAATTTGATAATTTATTAGCAAAATCAGAGGCACTTATAAATAAGAACCCAACATTGGACACTCCAGCCTTTAATTATTTTAAAGAGCTATTAATTGGGATTAAAAATGAATATATAAGTAATAATTTAGAAACTATTGCGGAAAAATACCTTAATAAATTAAAATATTGCTATGGAATTATAGTAGTTGATTTCTTTAAAAATGAATTACAAAATCCCAATATTTCAACTCAATCTAAAAATC
>JACLAB010014920.1_pt1 | contig 58593 bp, 48 predicted proteins | sample 8027921 | NCBI WGS metagenome assembly JACLAB01 (sample SAMN15725117, study PRJNA655200) | protist metagenome | isolation source: fluorescence activated cell sorting (FACS) single amplified genomes of... | place: USA: West Boothbay Harbor, Gulf of Maine | collected 2000-07-19 | reverse complement strand
GTGGAGCGATATCCATAGCCATAGCCGCCGCGTCGTGCGCGGTGTTTGGTGTCACCTATCGCTACGCCGTGCGTCGCGATATCGGGAACGATGAATTGAAAGGCGGTGTCGTTGGCGCGTTTGGCTTGGCCAGAGGTTTATCCGCGGCAGATGTGTACCTGCGAGCGGCGGCGTTGAGCGGCGAGGCGGATTTCACCGCGTACGCTCAAGCGGCGCTGTTAACCGGCGAAGGTGTGCTCATGTACGCGTTCGCCGCGATCGCTTTAGAGCAAGGATTCCAGCTCGGGTTCCTCAAGCCATTCGGTGAGGCTGGCGAGCAGTAATTCTTTCACATGAATCCCTCGGCGCGAATGGTGAGGAAAACGGAGACGCGAATCGGCGTCCCCCACCCTTTATTAGTGTAAAAATATCATTATTACGTCGCTTACTTACACGCTATACTTTTGTGTCGCGTACATTTGATACATACACACGCACGCACGCACGCACGAGCGCGCTTACAAGTTCGGGATGAGCGCCAACAAGCCGATGAGCGCCACAGACACGGCGAGCGCGTAAATCGCCGTGGACAATTCCTCTTGCGACTTCAACGCAAATCGTCGCTCACCGCACGCCGGGCATCGCTTATCCTCGGCCCACGGACCTCTCTGGCCGTCATACACGTACCCGCACCCTTGGCACACCCACAATTGACCGTCAACCAAGTACGGTTGGCCCTTTTCGGGTTTCACAAACTTGGCCGGCGCAGCCTTCTTCGCCGGAGCGCTGAAACGGCTCTTCGCCGCCGGCGCCGCCGGAGCCGCAGCCGCTGGCTTCTTATTAAAGAACGCCCGCGTTTGCGTCTGGCGGCGCGATTGCGCGCGCTGTGGAACACGACGCGTACAACACACGCAAAAGCATCGTCGTCAGTCACACGGTGTGACGTCACGCGTTTTCACCGCGTCGAATTCGCGCGCTCGCGACGTCGTCGCACAGCCATCGCGCGCGAGAGACGCGCCAAAAGTCACGTACCATCGCAGGCGCGCGCACGGTGAACGCGTTCGGGGTCGCAGTCGTGGCAAACATCGCGAGTCGGAGAGGCTGACGCGTCGACAAGTGGCGCGTTCGCGCTGGGTTTTGGGACAAAAAAAAAAAGCAACTTTACTGGAGCGCGACAATGTCGCGACTTTATGCGCGATGCGCGCGCACTTTTGATGATTTCTCGCGCGCGATGCGTGCGGTGAGTGTTTGTACGGCGCGCGTGACGCCTGCGCCCGAGGCGGCGTCGGTATCTATGATGAGGATGTCGGCGAGGGGCGCGCGCGCGCTCGACGCGTCGCGGCTGGATGACGGAGCCGAAGCGTCGGGGACGAATCGGATGGGTATGTCTCCCGCACGGTTCGCGCCGTGGGGCGGTGCACGGTGTGCGAACGTCGTGGAGATGATGTGGAGGCGATGGCGGAGGAGTGCGAGCTCGGAATCGTCGTCTTGAATGGGCATGGTGGAGGCGGATGGCGGGCGGAGCGCGGCTCGGGACGGCGCCGAACGCGTCTTGGCTCGAACGACGAGGACGTGGATTGGCACGGCGTTTGCCTCGTCTGCGCGCAGTGCTGATGCGATTTCTCGAATGATAGATTCGAGTTCGGCTTGAGATGCGCGTCGGGTTGCGTCGATGACGAGAATGACGCCGTCGGCGTCTCGATAGGCTTCCCGGCGGCACGGAGCGTGCGCGTCGGCGCCGCTCGGATCAAAAAAGCACCCACGGACGACTTTCGGCGATCGAATTAACTCCGTATCACCATCGTCAGTGGTGACGATGAGATCATTCTCGCAATATTCGATGCGCATAGTTCCGAAATCCATGCCAATCGTCGGTGCAGCTCGCCAATCGTTGACGTCGGCGTCGCGACAGTCAGACGCGGCGGCGCGCGCCTCCGCGAAGAATCGGCGTATCAATGCCGTCTTTCCTGACGACATCGCCCCAGCCGTGGCAATTTTCACGCGCATGGGGCGATTGCACGCGTCATCACGCGCGTTCGCGCGGGTGGTGTCGACGTGCGCGCGAGTAACGACATCCATGCTCGTCTCTGTGCCTGCAAATGTGAACCGTCGCCGCGTTCTGCGTGCGCCCTCGCGCGCCCGTTCGCGCGCCACCGCGCGTGAAACGGCGTGGCACAACGATATCCACCGTTGCAGTCGCCCGCACGCGCGCTCGCGGGCGTCGCGCGTCCAAATGACGTCACCGCGCGCTCTGGTGCACAAAAATAGCTCTTCCCAGTGCGCACAGCGCAGTCGCGACGCCAGACACGCGCGCATGTCCGTCCCGGCCGACGCGAGAGCGCGTCGAGACGACGCATCGACCTCATTCTTCACGAGTGCGCAGCGCACGCGCGAGTGTCAGGCACGGGCGTTGTGTCGAGGCGCATGTGAGCTTTTGAATTTACCGCTCGACACGAGTGTGACTGCGCTTACCGCGGTGCTGCGCTTCTACGCCGCCCGTCGCGAGCGTGAGTGCGAAAACGGGACGTCTGCGAACGATGCCGTGGTGCATCACGCGTCGTTGTCGCCTGAAATTGTCGTTCCGAGTGCGATTTATTTAGCGTGCAAGTTGGAGGAGAGCGTGACGCGCGTAGCGGATGTCGTCAACACGACGCATCTTTTAGTGACCACAGGCGCCGAGGACGCAGGGTTAGCGAAGATAACGCTCACATCGCGTGCAAATGTGCGGATGAAGGACGAAGATGCGCGGGAGTTGGCGGAAGGGTTGGAATTGGCTGGGTACGACGCCTCGGCGGCGGACGACGGCGTCATCGTCGGAGCTTTGTATTACGAATACAAGGACCGAATTCTTGAACTCGAGCAAGACGTCCTGCGAGCGATGGATTATGAGTTGAATACCGAGCAGCCGCATAAATTTATGTTTCACATCGTACACGCTATAGGAGGAGGAGAGGCGCTGGCGTGCGCCGCGAGCGCGGCGTTGTTAAACATGATGTTTGACACAGATGACTTATTGTTGACGACTGATGCGCCCACGCTCGCGGCAGCCGCGGTGCACTTATCTTCGATCATTTTAAAGTGCGAGGGAGAACTCAAGACGGTTGATGAGCGAAAGTGGTACGAAATTTTAGGGTTTGATTTCGAGAAGATGGCCATCGTGAATGAGCGTTTTCTCAACGAAACGAGCGACAACACTTGATAAGGATAGCGCAATATCTGGTGTACTTTTTTACAATAAAGAGTGTTAGTGCAGTAGCGTAGTTTTGTAGCATAAACTTTCCGAGCGTATTACAGCTCGATTACATTCCGGGTCGAGTGCCGATGGATGGCGTTTTGGAACCGCCATCAAAGCCCACGTACTCATTCGCAAAAACATCGTACAATACTTTTCGAAGTGTGCTCGGATAAAATGGTTTGCCGAGTGAACCGTCACAACCGGCGTCTTTAACAGAGATAACGTGTTCGGGGCCGACATTTGCACTCAAAGCGATGACGAGATTTCGCTTGTACGACGGCGGAGCGCCTCTCTCGAGTTCACGGATTCTTTTCGTTGCCGTCGTGCCATCCATGACGGGCATCATGACATCCATGAAAATGACATCATACGGCAATAACGAACCAGATATCGTTTGTTCGATTAACTGCGTCGCGATTAAGCCATTTTCGGCTAAATCAACAGTACAGCCGCACTTTTTCAACGAGTGGACGGCCACCTTTTGATTCAATCTGTTGTCTTCCACGACGAGCACGCGCATGGAACTAACATCAACTTGAGGTTCGGCTGCGGCGCTCTTGGGCGTTGCCTTGTTCCATTCACGTGCAGATGAAATGACTTCTTCGCCCTTCTCGACGCCGCCACCGCCGGCAATATCGGTACCACATTTGGAAGGAAGATCAGATGTATTCATGTAACTCTCGTCGTCGTGCTCAGCACCGAAAGTATCGGGGAAGAGCCTTCTTCTCGAGTTGCGCGCTAAAAACATCAGGTTATCGTAGAATGCTGACATCGCCACTGGTTTCATGATTGCTCTGGTCGATTGAGTGTTCGGCAAATCTTTCATCACCGAGGACTTAGCTAAAATCAGGATGAAAGGCTCTGGCAACATTGTCCTCAAGAATTTTTCGTGCGCAAAATATTGGTCATCCTCAATAATCAGCACCATAACTTTTCTCCCGGCATCTGCATGTTTTACGTAGTGCTGCAACTGCGAGTGATCGTCGTTTCTCAATTCAAGTTCCAATATATTTGACGATACAATCTGATTGCACGCCAAAATATTTCTTACCGTACGCTTTTGCAATCCGAGCGGAAGCGAAAGGACAACTTGAAGGTCCGATGGCAACGTGCTGTAATGAGAAGACGGTTTGTACGCGACTGGTAAAGTGATGGAAAACTTCGCCCCAGCGTCCTCTTTTGAAGTAAAATCGATGGATCCACCCATGAGCTCAACGATAGTTTTTGTGATTGTCAAGCCGAGACCGGTGCCCTGCACGCGCATGGCGGAATAATCGCTTTGCTGGCTGAATGGCACGAAGAGGGCGCTTTGTTTGTCTTCAGGGATACCCACACCATTATCCTCTACGCAGAAAGTCAGCCGCGCATTATCGTCTTCTAAATAACCCCGCACATCAATCAACACGCAACCTTTACGATCAAGATTGCTAGAGAACTTCACCGCGTTATTCACCAAGTTTACGAGGCACTGTCGCAAACGGAAGAAATCACTCGTATACGACATCGGGAACAGGCTCGGATCGACGCGAATGAAAACTTCACCGGTGTAATCTTGACGCTGTGAAATACTCAACGTTTGATCAATCAGTTCTTGCAGTGAAAACTCATCAGCGGATAACTCCAAACCGTGCCCACCTTGTACCTCTGCCCCTTTGCGATTGAATTTAGCGTAATCTAGGACTTGGTTGATCAAACCAAGCAGTGCCTCGGCCGATGTGATAGAATTTTTGATGAAACCGTCGGTAACATCGGTGAGCTCGCCAGATTCTACAGCGAGCGTGTTGAAACCTATGACAGAATTCAAAGGCATGCGCAACTCGTGCGTAATGTTGTAAAAGAAATCGCGCTGCATCTTTGTTAGACGCTCAATATCTGCCACTTCTTCGTCTCGATGAACGTCCAATACGCGAATGTTACCAGCCGAAAGAAGCAAGCAGTACGCGGCTTTTGTCAAGACATCACAGCTCAAAAAGAACTCGTGTTCTACGCTCGCATCGATGAACTCCAACTCCTTGGCGACAAAAACGACTGGGAACGACGTCCAGCAAATTGTCTTCGCAATCGCCAGAATCACAAATCGCGCACGATCACCACGTGTCAATTCACTGTCGAGAACCTCTCGGAACAATCCGATGCATGTGCCGATAATTGTAAAGAAACAAGCGAAAGACGCGCCAAGCAACATCATGCGCGTCGTGCCCTTAGTATCGTTCACGAGCATGCCAGTTACGAGCATGACTTCATCTGCGACGACGATGCTCCACATCTCTCGACGATATCTCGCTTGGCTCGGCGTACACACCAACCCATGAAGTTGAAACACCAAAATGAGCAACACCGGCGTGGTGAACATCCACTCTAAATATCTCAAAAGCGAATAATACGACCCTTCAATAGAATTCAACAACAGATCATTTCCTTGAACCATGAGATAGTGCGTGTAGCACGCAACAATTGTGATATACATGACCGTCGAACTCACGCGACGGCGCGAATCTGACGATGTCCACGCGATATCATTCAACCCGATGCTCGCGCACACCGCAAACACGGTGAGCGCCATCAGCGACACCGAACCGCACACCTCCGCTTCTAATCTCACCACCTCATGATCCATATACGTCCGTAACACCACACCTGATGGTGACATTAAATTTGTCCCATGCACCGCCGCCGCCTGCGCACGCAACACTCTCGGCGTGATCGTCGCCAACGCCCCGTCGCTCCCTCTAAACCACTCGGTGACAAACGCGAATCCCAAAAACAAAATCGCCAAGTGCGCGAGCTGCACCCCGGTGCCATCGATGCGAGTCTTCCCCAGCCGCGTCACCCACGACGCATTCTTCCCATGCGTCTGCGTCTGCGACGATCCCAGCGACGACGTCGACGCCGATGCGTGTCGATCCATTAATGCACCGCAATCCTCTGCGCAGCCGCAATCAAATCAAAATCAACCGCGCGGGGCTTTAGACGCGCCTGCGTCGCGTACGTCCCGAATTCGCGCACCGCGCACCGTGCGCGTGCGTGCGATCGTCCGCGCCTGTCACTTCTGTGTCGTCGCGTGCGTCGACTGATGGCCACGCACGGGCGCACGGACACGCGCGATACAGTGTGCCGACCGAGGTCGTTACGCTCGGGAAATCTTCGAAAAAGTGAACTTTTTTCTGGAGGAGGGGGGACAACTGACCAATCATTTCCAGGGAGAACAACACGCGTTGGAATCTTTCGCGCGCGAGGCGAGGGGCGGGCGCGGATGGTTTGGGCAGCGGAATAAATGCGTATTTCAACGTAAGCATGTACTGTATAGGAGTTTTTGTGTGTTGGTGTTGTTTTTTGCTTTGCGTGTGCAAACTAGAGAAAGGCGGAATCGTCAACGGTGGATTGACTCTGGGTGCGAGCTAGGAATTCCTCGGCTTCGGCGTTGACGCCGACGTTGCCGCACGCCATGCCGTATTTTAATGCGGATTCATACGCGATGCGCGCACCAGGGATGTTCTCAAGGGCAATTAAACATTTTGCTTTGTAGGCAAATGTTGTGGAGAGCAAGGCGGACTCGGATTCGGCGCTTGATGCAATTTTTTCAGCCTCTTCGAGTTCGCTCAACGCCTCGGTCCATTGAGATTTATCCATGTATGTAAACGCCACGCGGTTTATAGTTGCGGCGATAAAATCCTTTTGACCCAACTCTTCAAACTTACCGACGGCTAATCGAAGCGAACGAAGGGCTTCCTTATAATTCCCTTCCTCTCTATGAATTTCCCCCATCGCGGCGTATAAATCTCCCATCCGTCCCGCTAAATCGCTCCTCATAAACGCCGGTAACCCAGCCTTGCCGTCGTGAACTTTACAAATATTAAGTCCTTTATTCAACGCATCTTTCGCGCGTTCGACGTAAGGTTTATCAGCACCACCACTATTGTTGTCGTTCCCATCACCACCATCGTCGCCAGCACCGCCAACATCGCCGGCACCATCCCCTTCCGCGTCCATCGTCGTCGCCTCGCCTTCGCCCGCGTGCGCCTTGTACAAATACGCATCCGCCAACACGCGCAACGCGAGCCCATGCACCGTGGGTGGCGCCACTACTCTCGAGCACAACGCATCCGTACTCGTCATCATCTTTATAGCCTTATCTACGTGTCCGTCGTCTAAAGCGACACGAGCGTTTTCCACGCTACGCATCACCAACGCCGGAACCTGCTCGACGCGCGCGAGACGTACAAAACACACACGCACGCCCACGTCAGTCCAACGAACGCGCTTTTACCAACGCCAACACTCGCGCGTACATACAAACATCATCATCGTGTCGCCTCGTCGCTCGCCACGGTGTCATCGCGCGTCACGGTCGCGCGTTCGAACCGACGTCCTCGCGCGACTGGGACGCTCGCCCGCGCTCGCGTCGCGCCTCAACCGTACCTGTCGAGGATCCATCCCCGCGAGTTTCCCACTCATCGCGCACGTCGTGTACTATCTCTATCGTTTGCGCGTTCGCTGTGGTATGCGAGCGCGCGCGTGCGTGCGGCGATGAGTGCAGGGCTCGAGGCTCGTAAAACCTTAGGGGCCCCGAGCGTTGAGGGTTTTGGGGCTTGAGCCCGGACGTGTTGGCGTTCGTCTACTCTGAATGATGTGCAATGTCTGGTCGTGTGGTCTACTTTGAATTGGATTCTTCATCACCGCTGGATGATTTCGTGGATGGGTGTTGTGGCGATGCGGCGGCGGCGGCGCGATCGAGCATCTCAGCCTTCGCGTATAACACCATGCCCGCGAGCGCCACGGCGAGGCCGAGGACGTTGGACCAGACGATTGGGTCGCCGACGACGACGAAACCGAAAGCCAAGACGAGCATGGTTTTGAGATGACCGACAACCTGGTAGGTGACGGCGCTGCATTTACCAATCACGGCAAAGGTGGCGAAGTTGACCAATATGGCTAAGAGACAGCTCACCGCGGCGGTGGCGAGCGTGCGGGCGTCGTACCGCGCGTCGAGAATGTTGCCTCCGTTGAGCGCGTCGTCCACGGGCGGGGCTAGGATTAATAACGTCACCGCCATCCACGGCGCTGACGCGCATAAAAGCTGCGTCGATGATACTCCGAGTTTTGTTTGTAATGATCCGGTCAAGATCTGACCTATGGCCGTGGTGATGACCGATAAGGCGCCGAGCGCGCACCCGAGCGCGTTCAATTGCACATCCGTCACGGTGCTCGCGCCGACGCCGACGAGCAATATGGCCAAGCTCCCCTTTACTCTATGACTAAACTTTTTGTTAAAGTGCGCCATTTGAATCATCACCGTCACTGGAATGATGCTTAATTTCGTCATTTGATAAAATCCCACGGAATTAAATCCAAGCGAGAGGTTTAACAACGCGATGCTCGCGCTATTGAGCACGCCAAATTTCGCGACTTCGCCTCGAGCGACGTGCTTGCGTTCGAAATATCCGAGCTTGGCGAACACGCGCAGGGCCAAGGCGGTCATGACCATGTGCATGGCGGTTAAAAATGTCACTGTGCGTGCGAGCGATTGGGTCACGTGCGTTTAGCGTCAGTATACGCGTACGTTTCGCGCGTCGTTGAAACGCGCCGAGAGAAACCTGTCCAAGAGACGTCCAAAATTCCGACGATTTGACGCGCGCGCGTGAGCGCGAGATGCGTACCTTCTCGAAACCCAAGAATCGAAATCAAGTGTTTGTTCACAATCACCAGCGATACGCTCGAGAAAACGCTCAGCGTGAGCGCGAACGCCGCGGACACGCCCGCGTTGGTGTCCTCCGCTGCGGTCGCGCTCGCGGCGTGTTTCGAGGCGTCTGCGGCGTCGCTCGCGCTCGTTTCCGCCATGGTGACGCGCGAGAGAGCGAGAGCGAAAGAGTTTTTCGTCGACTATATGTGCGCGTGCGCGTGCGCGAACCCGCGCGTCGATGTCACGGACGACAAGCGAGGCTGCGACTGAAGTAACGCCAGTCGCAGCCTCGCGAGATTCCCCGCGTTCGATTCGCATTCGAACGACGCGAGCGGTGAATTCAATCGCACGCACCACAGCGAGTGATTTCGAGCGATCGCGGGCGCGCTCTTCGTCGTCGGTGACGCGTCGCGAGAGTTTTGTTGTACAACGCATTCGGATTCAGCGTTGTCGTCGTTATGATTAGTCAATTCTTTGTGCTTTCGCCGCGGGGCGACGCGATAGTGACAAAAGATTTCCGTAATGACCTCCCGCGACGAACGCATGAAACGTTTTTTCGCTTGTGTAAGTTTTGGAGGGATGATGATGAACGCACGGGGATGACATCGACGTCGAGAGGCGACGCGGATGCGGCGTCGCGAGCGAGGCGCGGGACGTCTTCGGCGTCGGCACCGGCGGCGTTTCACGCGGATGGTGTTAATTACTTACATATCAAGGCGAGTGGGTTGTACTTTGTGTCTACGACCACGACGAACGTGTCTCCGAGCTTGATTTTGGAACTCGTGCATCGCTTAGCGCGGGTGATGAAGGATTATTGCGGCGTGCTGAGCGAAGACGCGTTGCGAAAGAATTCAACCTTAATATACGAGTTAATCGATGAAACGATCGACTATGGGTACGCACAAACGACATCGACGGAGATGTTACGAGAACATGTGTGTAACGAGCCGGTGGAAGTGGGGAACGGTATGGGAGGGGTGTTGATGAGCGCCAAGGTGGACTCGACGAAGATTGCGGCTGGGGCGTTCAAGGCGACGCAACGCGTAGAAAATATGCTGAAGAAGAATTTAGGCGTCAAGGTGAACTTTCCAACGAAGGCGGCAATGAATTTGATGAATGCAGCTTCTGTGGCGAGTGGCGTAAATCGTGTATCGAGCAGTGCGACGCAAAAGAGTGTGGTGAGCACCACGAGCGCGAAGACGCGCGACGAAATTTTTGTGGATATTATTGAAAAGGTGAACGTCACGATCAACGCCAATGGCGATCTCGTGACGTCAGAAATTAATGGTCACATTCAAGTGCGGAATTTCTTGCATGGTGAAGACACGAAAGTAAAGCTGGCGTTATCAGAAGACTTGTCCATCGGTGGCAAAGGCGGCGGCGCGGGATTGGGCGTTCTTTTGGATGATTGCAACTTTCACGAAGCGGCCAACATGGACTCATTCGACATCGATCGCACCATCACGTTACGACCACCGCAAGGAGAGTTCTCTTTGATGAACTACCGGAGCTCGAACGATTTTACGCCACCATTCAGAGTGGTACCAATTATCGACGAGAGCATTCCGTACAAAGTTGGCGTCGAGCTTAAACTCTGCGCAGACTTCCCGGCGAAGCATACGTGTACGGGCATGGTTGTGACGTTCCCCATTCCCAAGGGTGCCATAGGTGCAACCGGTCGTCTACCCAAGCACGTCAACTCCAGCTCGCAGCACGTGCTCTACGACGGCGCGGAGAAGAAGATGGTGTGGCAGTTAAAAAAGCTCGTCGGCGGCTCTGAGCACTCGTGTTCGATTCAAATCTCCCTCCAAACCGAACGCATTCCAAACGTTCGTCGAGAAATGGGCCCATTAGCGCTCACGTTCCAGATCCCTACGTATAGCACCAGTGATCTCGCCGTGCGTTATTTGCAGGTCATCGGAGCCGAGGACGCGCGCCCGCGCCGGCCGGGAGACGCGCCTCCGCGCAGTCCCCATCGTTGGATTCGCTACTTGACCAAGAGCTCATCCTACGTCGTGCGCATCTAGCTCGCTCGTCGCATGCATTCACCACCCGCCGCGTATGTATCATCATAGATTAGCGCACAGTTTGTGTCTTTAACATCAAAACGAGATTTGACTACTAAGATGATGATTACTACATCGATACACGATTAGTCCATACCACGCCACACGTCGCCGCGCCGCGCCGCGCCGCACGCGAGCGCAACAATGTCCGCCGATGACGCCCTGTATGCCGCCATCGAACGCGACTTGAACGGCCGCACGCGCTTCACGCTCGGCGATCTCCTTCTCGCCGCGCCCACGCTCGACCAAAGCGCCGAGCGCCTGCGCGCGCGGCTCATCGTCGCCCTCGAACGCGCCGGCGGCCACCTCGAGGTGGCCGAGCGCGAAGTCATCTATGTCGTGCCCGTGCGCGTGCGGCGAGCGATCGCGGTGCGCGACGTCGGCGAACGCGCGAGACGAGCTCGGACGAGAACGTGGCGCGCGTTGGCTCGAGCGACGCGCATCGCCTTTGGCGCGTTTCTCGTCGTGAGCGTCACCATCGTCGCCGCGGCGGTGATTGCGATGGTGGTCATTGCGTTATCGCGCGGACATCAGCGCGGAAGCGGCGGAGGCGGTGGGGTGGCGCCTGTGTTGCCCGCATACGGACGCTCGGGCGGACTAGACGCTGATTTTTGGTTCTATCTGTACATGCGAGATTTGATGCATTTATCACTGTATCACGACGCTGTGCGCGCTGAGCGCATGCGCGCGGCGCGAGAATTTGGCATTCGTGAGGTTGTGGCTGAAGGCGTACCCGTGAAGGGTGGTGGCGCGTCGACGAGCGGCCGCGGCTCAAACGCGAACGACGACTCGGGCGACCCAAATCGAGCGACTCCGCCGGCACATCGAGCGACGCCTCGAGCGATGCGCGCGCCCCCTGGCGATGATGGTGAAGATTCGGAAGATGAAGATGACTGGCTCGACATGAAGCGTGAATTGAGCTTTATGGAATCGATCTACGCGTTCGTGTTTGGACGCGGTGACCCAAACGAGAGCTTAGATGTTCGACGCTGGAGAGCGATTGGCGCGTTGCTCCGCGTCAATCGAGGCGCGGTGTTCGCCGAGCAAGTCGCACCATTTCTCGATTCGTATCTTTTACCTAAAGAAGATTATGCGGAAGTGCAACACGGGCTGTTTGGAGCGTGCTTTAGCGTGTTTGCACACATCAAACGCGCGTTGAGCAAGAAGCGAGACGCCGAAGCGGACGCTTCAGCTATGCACGAAGGATACATGCTCGAAGTCATGACAAGATTTAACGGCTATGCCGACGCCTCAGACGATGGTAAGCTGGTGTACGTGTTCCCTGCGCTTCAGGTGACGACCATCGAACCTTCGACGTCATCTGCACGATGCGCGATGCCGACGCCGTCGTGCGTACCGTCGCCGTCGCCTCCTCCCATTTACGAGCGCGTCAAGCCGCTGTGGGAACGTGGAGAGAAAATGCCTCTCGTCGTCGCCCTCGGCATTTTAAACATCTTTCTTATTTGGGTGTTTCGAGCTGCGGGCGGCATGGACTTTACGCCACCTCGCCAGCCATTAGATAAACGTCAAGTGCAAACGATGGGACGAAGAGCTGGGAGATTTCGTGACGTCGGCGTCGAACAACCTGGCGGCGCGGAATACGCCGAGCCACCATTGGTGATTTTGTTCCTAGAACTATTCCCAAAGTTGTGCAAGGCAATGATGCCGTTGTTAATGGTCTATGCGTGTATATTTTTTGCATTGCCGTGCACGAGAGCATGCTTGACTGTGATTGAAAATTCGCGCATCAGGCGGCGCAACGGCATTCGGCGCGCGCGCGTCGCCGGCATCCTCCAAATCGCCCTGAACGAGACAGATAAGCAGCGCGCAGCGCATGGCAAGCAAGCTTTAGAAGTAGTTGTGTAGAAAGTAGTTGTGTAGAAAGCAATAATGACGTTGGTAGTTCTTAGTTTTTACAACAGATGCTTGACGAGAAGTTTATTGCAATTGAAGCAAGAGGAAAAACACCAACTGGAACACCAAGTTGACGCCGACAAACTTCACCACGACTTGAGGACCGCCGAGAACTTCCATGAAGTAGTTCAATTGACCGTATTCAGAATCCTTCTCCAACTCCTTGGCGCCAGCCAGCGACGCTTTGAACGTTGCATACGGTTCGCCGTTGAAGTTTTCGGCGCCGAGACGGAGCGTCGCGCCGTTGAAAATACGGAATCGTCTGTTCTGCTTCACCTCGAACCCTTCGACGTAGGTACCGTTGGTGGAGCCCAAATCGCGCGCGAACAACTTGTTACCTTCGGTCTCAAGCTGCATGTGGATACTGCTCACGCACGGCAACGGCACGGCGATATCCACACCCGGCGCCTTGGAGCGCCCAATAATCTTCGTCTCCCCGCGCTTAATCGTCAACGTAGGCAATCTCTTACCCTTCGAGCCTTCATCGACAACCGGAGATAACGTCCATGTGCCTTCACCAACATTTCCGCCCGTAAACGCCGCCACAGGCGCGCCACCGGCGCTTCGGTCCGCTCGCAACCGCGTCGTCGGCGCCACCCCTCGCTCATAATCTTGCTCCAAAATCGCTCGCTGCTTCTCCGCCTTTTCTGCTTGCTTTCGAAGCATTTCACCAAACGCATTTCCACCCTTCTTTACCGGCGTAATAACATCCTCTTCAACGACTTCAACCTCCTCCAAATCAATCGTCTGCGACACGTTTGCCTTCAACTTGTCGAACATCCCGAGCGCGTCTGAAAACGACTTATTCACCGCGCGTCTGACATCGCCCTCCTCCTCCTCCTCCTCCATCGCGCCTTCCTCATACGACGCATACGCGGCATCCATATCACCCTCATCATCATCCTCCGTCGTCGCCGACTTGGTCGCCGTTTTCGTAAACCGATCGAAAAATGCCGCCTCGGTGCAAATCATCATCGCGCGTCTGCGCCCCGCGCCCGCCTTACGCGCGCACACCGCACCTCGCACCGACGCCGTCGTGGACACGGACGCGGACATAGTCATACCCACAGACATCATGGTCCCAGCACCGTGCGACGCGATATGCCGCCCGCGCGCGCGCCCAACGTCGTCCTCGAAATCATTATCCACACACACATCGCGGCGCGCGCGCGTCGACGCGATTTTCGCGGCAAAATCTCTGCGGGTGCGTACCCCACTACTTAAGCCACCCATACTTGAATCTGCATCCCACGCGGGTCATAAATGTTTTCTCGGAATGCACAATCTTCATAAAGCAAGTTAGAATCGCCTAGAAATCGCGATTTATTGCGCCCACGTCGCGCCCCGTCGCCGTTCGAAACCGATTGGCGATGATGTCGGCGCGCGGCGTCGTTCGCGCGCGCTCGGCACTCGTGCGCGCACGTCCGTGGCCCCACACACGCGATTGCGCGGGAGAGATGATGTCCATGACGATGCGCGCGTCGGTGTCGCACGCGAGCGCGGTGCGATTGCCGCGTCATGGGCGCACCGCATCGGCGAAAGCTCGAGGAAGGGTTGCCGCGCACGCCGCAGCGGTGAAGCCGTGGAAGGCGAACGATTGCAAGTTGGTGCTCGAAGATGGCAGCGTATGGCCGGGTAAGGCGTTCGGGGCGAAAGGCACGCAGGTTGGTGAGGTTGTGTTTAATACCTCGCTCAGTGGGTACGTTTTGATCGACGGCGATGGGAGGATGCGCGCGGACGCGCCAGGGCTCTGGGTTTGAACGCGCGTTTGAACGCGAACGCGCTCGGTGGGGGGGTGCGCGCGTGGTGTGCGATCGCGCGGTGTGAGATGGTTGGAAAATGATGGATGATGAATTGATCATCAATTGCTTGGGTGTGGGTGTGGGTGTGTGCAGAGAATGTTGCGACTGACGAGCGCGCGCGTGTCGTTTGCGAACGCATAGGTACCAAGAGATTTTGACCGACCCGTCGTACGCGGGACAGTTTGTGCTGTTCACGTGCCCGCACATCGGAAACGTTGGGATTAACTTGGAAGATATGGAAAGCAAACAAGTTCACATGGGTGGGATGTTGGTTCGACAGGAGGCGTTGAACGTGTCCAACTACCGCTCTGCGATGACGTTGGATGCGTATTTAAAAGAGCAAGGCGTCATCGGTATCTCTGATATTGATACCCGTGAGATCACTCGTCGCTTGCGCGAAACTGGGTGCTTGAATGGTGTGTTGACGACAGATATGTCTGTGAGTGATGCTGATTTAGTGGCCAAGGCGAAGGGTTACGATATTGTTGGTAAGGATTTGATCAGCGAAGTGACGTGCTCCGAGCCGTACGAGTGGAAGGACACCACTGGCGAGTGGGAGTTCAGCGCGCAAGCCAAGGCGAACAAAGAGAAGTTCAACGTCGTGGTGTACGACTTTGGCGTGAAACACAACATTTTGCGCCGCTTAGCTTCTTTCGGGTGCAAGCTCACGATTGTTCCTGCCTCGTACCCGGCGGACAAGGTGATGGCGATGAACCCGGATGGCATCTTGTTCTCCAACGGTCCGGGTGACCCGAGTGCGGTGCCGTACGCGGTTGAAAACGCCAAGGCGCTTCTTGGCAAGCTTCCGGTGTTTGGTATTTGCATGGGTCACCAAGTTCTTGGCCAGGCTTTCGGCGGTAAGACTTTCAAGCTCAAGTTTGGACACCACGGTGGCAACCACCCGGTGCGCGGGCCCTCGGGCGCGGTTGAAATTTCCTCCCAAAACCACAACTTTGCGGTGGACCCGAAAACGTTACCTAGCGGTGTCCAAGTGTCCCACATCAACTTGAACGACGGTACCTGCGCCGGTATGGTTTGGCCTGAGATGAAGGCGATGACGATTCAGTATCACCCTGAAGCGTCCCCGGGTCCGCACGACTCTGACGTGTGCTTCGCTGACTTTGTCAACATGATGAAGGCGGGCAAGTAAGCGCATCTTTAGTACAAACAACAGAAAACCCTCCTCCTATGTTACAGTCTTTTAATAATTCTACTCATACTCGAGTGTTGCGTGAATTTCAAACGCTTCGTAGTAACTGACTTCGCTCGGCGACGCGTGATCATCACAACGCGCCTCTCGCGTGGTCGTCATCAACGCTCGTCACGTTGTCAATATGGCTCCAGCGTCGCCGACGAGGAGCGCACGAGAAGGTGCCCAAACGAACTCACCCGAGCCCACGTCGACGTCTACAAGATCGAAGTCACCACCGCCGCGTAACGAGTCGCAAGAATCTTTTGACGGCTTTGATGTCGACGCGAATGTGCTTCTCGGTTCGCGAACGATGCGCGTAAGAGACTACGAACGCGTGACAGCTGGGATCGAGCTCGAACGCCGCGAACGGGAGGCTGCAGAGCTACGTTCAACGTCTTCACGGAGTGGAAGTAAAACGGCAAAAGTCGCGACGCTACCACGGCTGCTCGATTGCTCTGGCGTGGTACAAGACGCGTGCGCGGCCATCATAGACGATTCATTCAACCGATGCTTCCAAGAAAACGACGAAGTGGCGTGGAATTTTAATTTTTACTTACTTCCATTGTGGTGGTGCGGTTGGGTCGTGCGAAACGCGGTGCTTTTCCCGCTTCGGTTGGGGTTTATATTATCCGCGAGCGCAGTGTTTACGGTGACGTTTATGTTTGCGCACTATTGCACGCCGCGTAGATGGGGATTTGAGCGCAAGTTAGTAGAGTTGTATGCCGCTGCATTTGTAGTTTCGTGGACTGGAGTGATCAAGTATCACGGACCGCGACCGACGCGCACGGGAAAGGTTGGTGGAATGGTGTACGTATCCAATCACACGTCGATGATTGACTACTTGGTGCTCACGCAAGTGTCTCCGTTTGCGGTGATTCAGCAAAAGCATAAAGGCTGGGTCGGGCTATTGCAACGCACGGCGATGAATGCGATTGATTGCATTGAGTTCAATCGCACGGATATCAAAGATCGACACACCGTCACGGAAAGACTAAAGCAACACGTGTCGGATGATACGCGTCTGCCGCTGTTAATTTTCCCAGAGGGCACGTGCGTGAACAACAAATATTGCGTCATGTTCAAACGTGGCGCTTTTGATTTAGGCGTGGATGTTGTTCCTGTAGCGATCAAGTACAACAACATTTTTGTAGATGCGTTTTGGAACTCGCGCAGGCAAAGTTTCTCGAGGCACCTGTGTAAGCTCATGAGCTCGTGGGCCGTCGTCGCCGACGTGTGGTACATGGAACCGCAGCGCAAGAGAGACAACGAGACGAGCATTGAGTTTGCAGAGCGTGTGCGGACGATGATTTGCGAACGCGCCGGATTGAAAGCTGTTCCTTGGGATGGTATGTTAAAATACTACAGACCGTCTCCCAAGGAACGCGATAATCGCCGCAAGGCGTTTGCAGAGAAAATTCTTAGCGGATTGTAATGTGGACATGTGGAACGTCTTTGTTTTCTTGTGTTTTCGTTTTCATCGTTAAAAAATTCAATTCTACTGATACTATATATGATCTATGACAGTGTGCAACAATTTTTGTATTAGAGTATTGACACTTTCACGTCATATATCCGGTGAATTGAATTCGTGTGCGTGTGTGGGTGGGTGAATGGATGGGAATGTGTTCGCGCGCGTGCGCATCAAATGGAGAAGCGCTTCCAACGCACGTCGAGCGTAGACAACGCAAACGCCGTACTCTTACGGCATTCGTCGAGTTTTGTACGCATCTCCAACAGTCGTTGTTGAAGTTCTGTGGCGTGTTTGAACGAATGGTTCAAGTCTTGCATGATGCTCGTGTTCGCCGCGCTCGGATGCGTCGCCGAGAGTTGCGCGCGCTGCGCCTCAACGTGCGCCTGCGCGTCCTCGAGCGCCTTGCCAAGAATCTTGCCCATGCGATCTTGAACCCCAGAGTTGAGCTCGTAGCACTGTTTGACTACTCGTAAATATGGTTCTCGTGCAGCTTCTTCGACCTTCATCAACTCATCTCGAGCGTCTTCTTCGCGCTGCGTGGCGAATTCGAGTTTTTCATCAATTTCGCCGACGGTGGGTTCGATTGCTGCGAGTCGACTTTGCATGCACGCTTTTAGCATTGCGCCTTCGCCGCTCTTGGCATACTTTCTCGAATCTATAGCCTCCATAGCTTTTTTAAGCCCCGATACGGTGGCGCGCGTCGAGCTCAACGCAGTACTCAATCGTTCGACTTCCTCCTTGGCCGCCTTGACTTTGAAGTACGCGGCGGTGAACTTTTTAAACGGCTCGACGGCGTCGACGGCGTCGTTTCGAATCATAAACGCGGCGGTAACATCGCCGACTTCGATGACTTCGTTCGAGAAGAATCTCGAGTAATATTGGTTCACGTTGTTTCTATCGCATGGCGTCGCCGGTGGACCTAAGCCCTCCAACGATTCCGAAAACAACGGCTTCATGATTTCCGTCGGCGACGCGTCGGCGTTTGGCGTCACGTTCTGCACCAACTCCATGGCTTTCTTCTTGCACAAACCGACATCACTCTCGCGATTTGAAAGGTGAGCGGATGACGGTTTGGCTTCCAATGATTGGTAATGTCCGTTTTCTGCGGCGACAGAGGTCCATTGAAACACTTTTGGATCAGCCGCGAGCTCGTCCATGAGGTTGCGAATGTTGGACCCGCGAGCCACGGTTGACGACGCTCCGATGCCTCCCTCTGCCGGCCCGACTCTACGCTCGTACTCCTGTACGGCTTCAAGATACGTCGATTGACTTTTCGTGACCGGCAACAAACTCGGCGGTGGTACGTGCAGCGGACGTCCGCGAGGATAGCCGTCTTCGATGCGCGCCTCACCCGAGTACATGTCAAACAATTCGTCGGCGGAGATGTCAAGACGCTCCAACGCTTTGGTGGACATTTGCCACGTCGACGCTTTACGGTCCGGATCTTTCTTTTCAAAAACTTGCCAGATATCCAACTCATCGCAGTGCACGCGTCCGGACGTCGCCAGACGAAATACCTCGACGAAAAACGCCGCGGCGTTTGCGTTGGTGTACCAATACTTGCCCGCCAAGAAGGACTCGTCGCCGTAGTAGTGCAGCAGAAATTTATCAAACTTTTCGCGTTTATTCTTCGACTCTCGAGAGAACAACGCGCCCGAACCCGAGGGTATGCGCAAGCCGATCGATCGAATCAACGCGTTGGTCCAGCGGTAAATCAATCGCCTGTGGTCAGCAATTTTAATCGCGCTCGCGACTTCGCGCGACAGGCGCGCCTTCTCCGCGTCAGTCGCGTCTCTCGGCGCCTTGACGACCCGAGGTCGCGACGATGCGACGCCACCAGGCGAACCCGACCCAGACATCTCTCTTCCACCCGTAGCCGCACCCGCTCCACCCGTAGCCGCTCCAGCGCCCGCAGTCATCGTCACAATCTTCAACGGACGCCCGGGCGCGCGCTTTGCTCGCTTCGCCGGCGCCCCGCGCCGCGCCGCGCCCCGCGCCACACGCTTCGCCGCACCCTTCCCATCGCCCTTACCCCCATCGCCGCCCGAGTTATCCATCAAGCACGCATCGTGCAAAATACACAGCGCAGAAACCCCGCCGCCGTCGCCAGTCGCCGCGCCAGTCGCCCCGCCCGCGCCCGCGCCCGCGCCCGCGCCCGCGCGCTCATCCTCGTCTTCGTAAAACACCATCTTCGGTAAACGCACCGACATCGCACCACGACCACCCTCAGAAGACATCACCCCCGTGTGCGCACGTCCGTCCGTCCGTCCACCTCTCGTCCACCCCCGCGCCGCGGTCGCCCGCCACCAATCAATCTCCGCGGCACCGCCTCGATCCAATGGTCCCTTTCTCGTTCCGAACGCCCCGCTCGACGCCTCGCGCGCGCCCCGATCGACGCCTCGCGCGCGGTCGTCACCCACACCCACGCCACCGATTCGCGCGAATCGCGCGCGATCGGTCGCGTCACGCGGCGTCCACGCGCGCGCGCGAACGACGCCGACGACGCGCGTGCCGCCCGCCGGCACCGCGCGTGACGACCGCCGATCGGCGCGCGAACCGTCGTCGCTAAATCTCTGTACACAGGCGTACGCACGGCGTCTGTACGGCGATCGCGATCGCGCGCGGCGTTTATGGCGTAGGGGGTATTTTCTCGCGCGCGCACATGGCGGTCGCGTGGGGCGCAGTACGAGGATTGGAAAGAGAGCACGCGCGCGCAGAGGGGGCCTATGTGTGTGACCGTGGGCTGGGTGTGGACGCCGAGTGTCCGAGTATGGCGTGTGCTCGTACTGTAGGTCAAGTGGACGCGATGTATGGGTCGTGGGGGGGTGCATGGGGCGCGCGCGAGGGTGGGTTTTGCGTAGAGACGGCGACGCGAAGGCGATGTGTGCGGTGGATGTATGTATATATCGCGCGCATCGCGATGGATGACGATGGATGACGATGGATGACGATGGATGACGACGATGACGCGCGACGTCGCGAGTGCTGCGACGCGCGGGGCGGGATTGGATTTCGTTGCGCGTGGTTGCGTGCGAGAGACCGCGTTCGGTCGTTCGGTCGCGCGCGTCGACCGGGGCGAACGCGAGGGCGGCGATCGATTGACGGACGGCGGATTGGTTTCGTCGCGCACGGGTGCGCGGGCGCGCGGGTGGATTGTGCGCGTCGTCGTCGCGTGACCATGGCGGCGTTGGATGATGACGACGATGGGCGTCGTGATGGTGGTGCGATGAAGCGTCGCGCTGAGGTGTTGGAGTTTTGTGAGACGTGTGAGCATTATCACGGACCGGGGTCGACGTGCGCGGAGTGCGGACACGTGCGCGCGGGACGCGCGAGCGTCGACGACGTTCACGGGTCGGCGGTGGACGATGAGGAGGACGATGAGGAGGACGAGGACGAGGATGAGGACGAACATATTGCGTGCGGGACATCGGGTGCGGCACGTGGAGGTTCGGGCGCGGGGGTGTCGACAGCCATGGTGGAGATTATCGAGAGGTTTTTAGTGTGCGGGGCGTTTGAGCACACGTGTAGCGAACGCGCGCTGGTGATGCTCGGCGTACGGACAGTGATGAACGCCGTACCGACGTGTAAGCCGTGTTGTAGTGGGAAGCATTTGGCGGTGATGACGCTCGGTACGGAGGATTCGACGCCGGATGGAAATATTGACTACTATCAGTGCTGCGGACGTCTCGCGGCGTTGCACGTCAAGTCGATGAAGACGGATGAGGCGCACCCGCAGCGCGTTTTAGTGTATTGCATGTCTGGACGCTCGCGTGCGCCAGCAATAGCTGTGGCGTACATGATGTTTAGTAGAAAGATGAGTTTGAAGGACGCCATAGCATACGTTAAGGATAGATATCCCGCCGGACACCAAGGCGTGAAATTCAAGTCTGAGGATTTAGTCGCGCTCGAGAAGTTTGATCGGGAACTGCGCGCGAACCGCACGGCATAGCTTACATTTCGCATTCTTTAAATAATAATACTTGTGTTGATATTGCTGATTCTTTTACATTAAGGTCTTCACTTTTTGTTACAATAGTCCATATATGCGTTATTTCTTGCCTCCAAAGAGCTTGCCAAAGAATCCATCCATGCGGCCCTCGTCGTCGTTTTTACGAATATTTTCGAGCTCGCCGTCTTGAAATTGCAACACATTAGGCTTGTAATTCTTCGCCAATTCCGTATCTTCAATCGCCACGTACACGCGAAGCTCCTTCAATCCGACACTCTCGCCACGCGCGAGTTTGCCGCCAAACAAATTGGCTGAACCGTCTGGCATCTTTTCGTAATACGTGCCCAATCTCGACCGTGCCGAACGCGATTCGAGACTGATTTTCAATCCATCGGGTCCCCATTGCGGTCCTTGTCCCATTTCATCGATGATGGCCATCCCACTTCCACCTACTTTGGGCAACTTTGTCACGTTTGCGGAGCCTCGATCAAAGACGTACAAAAACGCGCTAATCGCGTCAATCCATTCTCCGTAACCCAACCAACCTTTCGAATTGTACCCACCAAAAACAACTCCATCATCCGTCACACCAACTAAAAGTGCCGCGCCCTGACCATCTAATTGCGTATGAAACGAATTCGCGCTCCATCCGTGCACATTGGCGTCAAAAGCTATGCCGAGCGCCAATTTTTCCAGTTGCGTCTGCGTCAACACTTTGCGAATCATCTGCAATTCCTTCGTATCATCGCTCGCCAACGTCACCGCAGTCGCTTGCTTCACCGCTAAAAATTGATCCGGCCAATCCTCTTTCGTCATGCGCTTCAATCCCGCGGGCTCGGGATCGTTCAGCACGTCTTTACCAAATATCTTCCCAACCATATCGGTGATGAAGTCGCCCGAGCTTTCCTCCGATGCGCGCGCGCGCATGCGCGCCCCGCGCGCGAGTGCGCGCGCACGCGCGCCATTTCTGACGTGATCGCACGCTGCGTGCGCGCGCACCGTGTACGCCACTGTGTGCGTCATGGTGTGCGGATACGCGCCCGAACACACGCGCCCGAACGCGCACCAAGCGCCGCATAGCTCGACGCGCGCACGCTCGCACACGATGTCATTACGGCGCGCCGCGCGCACAGCGTGGACGTCGATCGCGCGCGCATCGACGTCGGCGTCCGTGACGCCGACGTGCGGTGCGTCAGCGGCGGCAGCGCGCGCGATCGCGCCGTCGGCGCGCGGCGTTAGGTTTCTCAGTGGATCGTCGCGCGACGATGATGGGGACGAGAGCGCGAAGGAGAGCGCGATTGCGGGTGAAGGGACGCGTGAGGTTGAAATAGTTGTACCGTCGATGTCGATGGCGGCGGCGACGACGAAGGGTGGGGCGGTGGAGAGCGAGGCACCGGCAGCGAACGCGACGCGCAAGCCGCGAAGAAAGCCTGGCGCGAAAGTCGCGTCGGAGGGCGAAACAGCGACGAAAGCGCCGAAGACGAAATTGGAGCGATCGGCAAAGGAGGATAGTAACGTTTATGTGAAGCATATGCCGATTGGGGTGACGTCGACGTCGTTGAGGAAGGTATTTAAGCAGTACGGTCCTATCATTAGCGCCTTGGCGTTGAACCCGGAGGGACCGTACCCGGGCGGCTTAGTGTGGTTCGCTCGTGCTGAAGATGCTTTGAAGGCGATTGAGGCGACTGCCGAAGGGAAAATTACGTTGGAGGGTGCTTCGGCGCCTCTTGTGGTGCGTATAGCTGAAAAGAAGGGGGCAAAAGAAGCCAGCGCGCAAAGCGAAGAGTCAGACGAAGAGGCGCCACGAAGTAGAAGACCCGTCGGAGATTTGAATAGCCTCCTCGCTGAAGAAGATGAGAATCTCGATCCTGTCGCAGCAACTGCGGCACGCAAGGAGCGTGAAGTTCAGCTCGCGGCTCAACGTCAGCGTCGCGCAGATAATTTTGCAAACCAAAAGGCCAAGGGGCAAGCCATGACTGCGGAACGCCGCGCAGAGCGTATTGCTCAAGGCGTCGCGAAAATCAAGACTTTCGTTCCTCGATACAAACGCGATGGCAATAATTTGGTTGACTTACAGTTTGATCCGTCGTTGCGCGCTTCAACATCGTCGCGTCGAATGAGAGACGGTGAGATGGTTGCGGGAATTTCTCAACGCAAACGCGTCGCTCGCGCGCCTAGCACAGCGCGCGCTGGTGGACGAGGCCGAGAGGCAGGTGACGCAAAGGTGCAAAAAGCGCTTAATGAGCGAATCCGACAAGCAAGGGCACTTCAAGACGCGAACAAAGACTACGATTACAATCGTCAAGAGGTTGATCGCAAGGCAATTTTGCTCTTCACCGAATCGATTGACGTACGACACATAGCCGAAAAGCCTCGACTTGGTAGTTCTCAGCGTCAGCAAAGTGACGAAGAGTACATCGATGCCCACAAGGAGTTTATCATGGAGATGGCGGGGATTACGAGTGAGCAAGAGTTTGAATTCTTGAAGAATGAAGCAATTGAGGCTTTTACGCAGCAACGTGAGTACGAGCGCTTGCAACGTGAGCGCGCGGGTTTGTCGCCATTCCGTGACAATTTTCTCGCCGAGCGCGCATCACTCGCTGAGGTCGTAGCGGATATTCCCAAGGATAACGTGTTCCATGACTTTGCGCAGCTCGCATTGAACACGCTCGATTCCAACCCGGACTGGAGCTACGCCGCCAAGAAGCGAGCCTTGGCGCTCTTTGAGAAGGAATCTCGGTACCACGCAGACTAATAACAGTAGAGGTTGTAGCAAAACACTTAAACTTTTAGTAAAATTAAAACAGACATTTATCGCACAAATCTAAATCGATGAACAATCGAGAACGTAGCGAACAATGCGGTCGTTGCCATCCTTCAGCTTGTGCATGCACTCGCTAATCTTGTCCGTCTTGATGACCTCAATATCCGGGTAAATGTTGTTTGAAACGCAGAAATCCATCATTTCTTGAGTGTTCTTAATGCCACCGATGAGAGAACCAGTAATGGAAATGCGCTTGAAGAGAAACTTGGCGCACGACGACGCCACAGGAGCCATCTGCAAGCCAATCATCACCAACGTTCCCTTGGTTGCGAGCAAGTCAGAGTACATCTCAGCATCATGGCACGCCGAAATCGTATCCAAAACCAAGTCCATTGATCCAGCCGCAGCCTTCATGGCGTTTTCATCAGTGCTTACCAAGAATTCATGCGCACCGATGGCTTTCGCGTCAGCCTCCTTGTCCGGCGAGCGAGAAATGGCAATGACCGTCGCGCCCATGGCGGCGGCAATCTTGATGCCCATTTGCCCGAGACCACCAACGCCGGCGATGCCAACTCGCATACCAGGCTTGCAATCGAAAGCCTTGAGCGGATCGTACATGGTAATACCCGCGCACAAGAGAGGCGCGCTCTTGTCGAGCGGCGCCTCCGCCGGCACCTTGATGGCGAAATTTTCATTCACCACCATCTTGTTCGAGTACCCACCAATCGTGGGCTTCCCATTCGGACCGGCGCGACCATACTGCGTCACGCCACCGTACGTAAACGTGCTTCCAGTCGCGCAATATTGCTCCTCATCTTGTGCGCAAAACTTGCAGCTCTTGCACGAGTCAACCATGCAACCGACGCCGATTTTATCCCCGGGGCTAAATTTAGTCACGTTGGATCCTACGCTCGTCACCGTCCCAATCAATTCGTGCCCAGGCGTCAAAGGATACATCGTGTTCCCAAGATCATTCTCCACGAAATGAATATCGGTGTGGCACAATCCACAGAACGAGATATCGAACGCAACGTCGTCGTCCCCGACGTCGTGACGCTCGGCGTCAATGTGCTTAAAGTCATCCAAAGACGCGCTGTGCGCCGCTACGCGATCAAACCACGACACAAAATCACACCCCAGTCAGTCAACGCGGCTACGTCATCAAACACACCAACGCCCATCATCATCATCATCATCATCTGCGCGCGCACGAACGCCATGAACCATCCATACGCCGCGCCGCGCCGCGCCTTCACCCAACGTCCCATCTCGAAAAGACGCTGTCGAAGCTTTCCACTCGAATCCTCAACGCCCCCGACGCCGACGCCGACGCCGACGCCGACGACGACGACCACGCAAGGACGACGACGACGAGATCAACACCTACCGTAGGCTTTGATCGCAACAGGCATGGCCACGATCGACGGTCGAGGCGCGTACTGACGAATGCCGACATCGAAAAGCACGCGGCGTGCCGACGTCACGTCCGTGCGGTCGCGTGATTCGGACATTCGGCGTGTGTGGTCCGTTTTGAACCCGTTGGCGATGATTCACGACGACCCGACCCCGCGCGCGCGAAGGGCGACGCGACGCGGCGCGACGGACGCGACACACTCGGGCGCGGTATATAACACACACCCACGACCACGTCGCGACGGGGGTAGGGAAGCGTTGGTGACCGACGACGGACGACGACGGTTCGTGCACGAGGTTGATTTGAGCGATTCGCAACACCAAATCCATTCATTCGCCCACGCGAGCGATGGGCAAGGGTGGTGATTCCGACGATGGACCGTCGACGACGTATACGACGACGACGAGGACGAGCAAGGTGATTACGACGACGGTTGGTGGTGACGCGAGTGCACGCGGGATGGTGGATTCGGCGCGCGCGACGAGCGGGGCGGGGGAGGGCGATCGTCGGCGAGAGTTGGCGACGACGACGAAGGTGAGGTATGAGGATATGCCTACGGATGATAAGTTAGAGACGAACGAGAAGCGTTTGTTTGAGACGCAGGCGACGTTGGTTCGTGAGCGATTGAAGCGTGAGGTGACAGAGAATATTTTACGCGAGACGGCGAAGAGTTTAAGCGCCGTGCGTAAAGCCGCGTTGCAAGGACAGCTTGCCGAACAAACGGGTGGGCCTTTAGCGGGAAGCGTGGAGTATCAAAATGAAGTGCTCATGACGCGCGTGAGAGAGCTGACGCAGAAGATGATGGATTTACAAGGGCAGCACGCGGAGAAAGATGGCGAGCTCGCGTCGTTGCGTCGCTTGCTCCAACAGCGCGAAAACGAATTTGACTTGATAGGTGAGCGCCCGGTGTCGATTCACTTGGAGCTAAAAGAATTCAATGACCCTGAACAAGAGAAATTGATTGATCAAACGCGTCAGGTGCTCGAGCAAGCGCAACAACAAGCTGAAGCTGTACATCAACTTCGACAGATTGACAGACAACGCACGCGCGCGTTGGGCGACTTGGTTCGCACCATGGAGGCGAGAAGAAAAGAACTTCAAGATAAATTACGCGAGGCTGGGATTGCTGAGGACTATGATGACGATCGAGTAGCTGCGGCGGCTAAGAATGGCTTCGGCGACGACGTGGATGGCGCTGTCCAATACGAAGGACCGGTATCTTCGCCTTCTGGCCGAAGCTTTTACGTCACGCGTACGGCGAACTTTTGGGATCGTTTCTTCGGTATTCAAATCTAAATTCTGTTGTTTCGCTATTACAATATCATGTACTACTAATTTATCAAGACGATTTCTTTTTCGACGCTTGTTTATCGGCGTATCCCGCGCACACGAACGCCAAAGTGAAAAGGTGTACGGCGACGAAAATTCCACTCGACGTCGGTGTTGACGGATAGACGTTCCAGCACCACTCTATGATGACCAATATTGCCAACTTAACGGCCACTGGCACTCGATTCGCCGACCAAAGCAACAAAGGGAGAGTGTGATAGTACCACGAGTAAAATTGATAGTGCAACGACCGAGCGAACACGATGCCAACAAAGTTGCTCTCGAACAACACCAATGCCACGTGAGCGGGGGTATAGGTGTTTTGTACGCCATCCAAGTTACCACCTAAAGCGCGCTTGAAAAAGTTACCCACGAAAGCGAAGAAAAAACCTCCGTAGTGCCGGCACCACTTCTGATGTGCCAATGCGAGCAACACAAAGAGGTGCGCAAGCAAAAGGTACTTTGCGAATGCTCCCGACACGAACACATCTTCTGGGACAAACTTAAAGTTCACAGTCCATTTATGCGAAAATACACGCCCGAGCTCGAATGCACGGCTTACGTACTCTTTAGGATACGTCAGTAGAAAAGGAGCGCCCAACACAATTTGCGTCGCCACGAGCGCGCCAAGCGCTTGCATCGATTTCCCTACACTTGTGCCACCGACGAGCAGCACCAATAGTCCAGGCATCATTAATAGTACATTCATCTTCACGCTGATCCCAAGTGAGAGCACAATCGACCCTAAAGTCCACCTCCGACGTTGATACAACGCCACGGCGCAATACGCCAACGACATCGCCACGCCGTCGTTAAACATCCGGAGAACAAACACACTATGTATGCGCTTCGACGCGCAGAGCACTGCGAATGCCCAAGGTGGGATGACTTCACACGCGGCGTAGACGGCGAATACTGCTGCTTGATTCGCGATGTAGACTAAAACAAAGACGCGTTGCGCGACACCGATGCCCGCGGCGCTCGTGCCTCGAACCAATCCACCAACGAGCCAGTACAGCGCACTGTACACGTAAACGAAGCCAGCAGGATACACGAGTGGACCAGTACCTCCGCCGAGGTTTTCATAGTTTCGTTCGCCGCTTATGTATCCGTGCACTTCCTCCATGTACGCGGTCCAGTCGATTTCAGTGTACGGGACTTTAGCGACGATGAGCGACGATAACGCAAAGTCGGCGAGGAGCAAACATGAAGCGACGAATACAATCGCTTGACGATCGCGTGGGTCGTTTAGGCGCGCGATCGCGCGCCGTACGAAGGATATCATGGGCCCCCGCCCCGCATTATGAGGAGGTAGTTGGAAACTCGCGCGTTTATGATGCGGTGGATTGTTAGTGTTATCACAATATGCGTATCTGTGTGCATATGACATTGCCATTTATTTCACTTAATTGAGTATCAACGATATCGTCTATGTGTCGTCGTCGTCAATGGTGTCGTCACCGACACCTTTGTTTGACGACGAACGTCGGCGGCGCCTACAATTTAATGTCCACCTTTAACGTCTGAAATCAATCCCTGTTCTTTAAGCGTTTCTTTAACCATCTTCGCCCCCGTCACCATGAACAACGTTTGCCAAATGCCAAGTCCGATGCGAGGAATGATCCCTCGGAACAATCCTCCGACGCCGCCTTCGCGGACAATGTCACGCATCACGCTGACCATGTTCCCAACCGGCTGCCCAGCGTTCCCTCGGCTCTGTGCTTCGATTCTCGCCACCTCGAACGGGTGATTCCAGCTCGCCAACGTTCCACCAGTAATACCACACCCAACTTCTTCCCACTTGCTCAATTTCGCATTCTCATCGCCGTGCAACGTGCGTTTAGCTTGCGCGCGTACAACCTCTGTAAACCCCTGACGCGACGCCCAGTTCGTCGCCTGTCTAAACGCAATCGCCACCCCACCAGGGTAGAATCCAGCCACGCCACCTCTGGCATACGTTGTTCGGATTCTCTCCGCCATGCTCTTGCCCGGATCATTCACTGCACCCGTCACCAAGTACGTGCACGGTCCCATGACGGAGACCTGCGCGATGCCGCCGCCCGCGCCCGCCATCACGCCCGCCATTCCAGGTTGCCATCCAGCCGCGAGCAATGAATCATTAATGCCTTCCTTGGCGTACATCAATATCGCACCCTTCGTCGCGGACTCGAACATCTTCGCCTGCGTACCGCGCCAGAACGCCTTGACGCCGCCATCTTTGTAAATGTTGACAAAAGCCTGCGTCGTACTTTCGGTGCGCTGACGACCCATACGGGTTTTCCACACCTCAAACGGCATGCCGAGCGATGCAGCTTCGGCCATTTGAATGAGCGGCCCGATGGCGACGTCGATGATGGGCATATTTGTGTTCTCGTCCGCGCTTCGCTGTGCGGTGCGCATTCTTTTTGAACGCCAAGATGAGTCTCTCGCGTCGACGCGTAATTCGTTTCATCATCTACGAGCACTTGAATGAATGAATGAATGTGAACGTGTAGATTACAACATATAAGAAATCGTGTGTGATGTAAGAATATAACGACCGAGTAGGTCGCGGTGAGTCAAATCAAGAAACTAATACTGGGAGGCGGGGGCGACGACGTTCAGTTGCATCGACCGCGGTGGCTCGCTCGACGGCGATTGTCCACTGCGGTGTCACGACTACGCACGCGTGCTCTAGTAAAATGGCGAGCACGCGTGCGACATTGAACGATTCGTCAGTGCGCGCGGATTTTTATTCAAAATCCTTCTTTGCGCTTGAAGACGTATCAAAGAAAATGTTCGCATCGGCGCGCGGAAAATAACGATAGATGTGACGGTATATTCACCGTCTGAGTCGTCATAAATCTCACGCGCGCGTACAATCGAACGCGAACATTGCTCCTTTGACGCGGCATTAACCTCAGCAACCCGAGCTACCGCTCGCACCGACATCTTTCGCGGTTTTCATCGTCCCCGGTCCGCGCTGCGTCGCTACCGATCCCTGTGTCACCGGCTCCGCCGCTTTTCTCTCCGCCTTATCCGCTTCGTACGCCGCACGCAACGCCGCACGCTCAGGATCAGAATCCAACGCTCGCGCGCGAATTCTCGCGCGCAAATCCTCCTCTTGTCGTCGTCGCAACGCTATCCGCGCCGCGTCTATGGCGCGCACGTGCGCCATGTTCCCCGGCACTTCGCTCGGCAACGACAACCCGTCCTCCCCATCGACGTCCTCACGCACCCATCCAAGCACGAGCAAGCAATCGAGCACCTCTTGGTTCCCGAACACCTTGGCTGCGATCGTCGCATTTGACGCTTTCAAGCGGCGAAACTTTGGATCTCCCGGCGCCCGTGCGACGTTGCGCGTCAGTTTCTCGAGCAAATCATGCGCGTCTTCGGACGAGACGCGATGCAACGCGCGTTCGATGGGCGTCTTTTCCACCACGGTGTGCCCGGGGGCGTAGCCGGCGTAGCCCATCGCGCGACGCGGGGCGTGTGCGAGTGTGAGGAGGTGCCGAGCACATCTTGTGTGCATCCCCCGGCACTGTTCGACGACGCGAACGGCGCGAACGACGCGCATTCACCGACGACCGGCGCACGTTTGCGCGTCGCATGCTCGCGCGATGCGGCGCGTGGCGCCGGTCGTCGGTGAAGTTGGGCCACAAAAGTGCACCGCATCGACGGGCGCCGCTTCGCGTGCACGCGGAGAGCGCGCGCGTGCGCGACGCGGCGGCGAAGAAAAAGGCGAGCGACGAAGAAGCGATCATGTCGAGATTCGCACGGGACGGTGACACGCTTGGCGATGGATGGCGTGCGCGAGAGGGCGAGGCGAAGCGCGGGCGGCTGCGTCGCGTGGCGGCTGAATCGAAAAAGACGAAAGGATTCTTTGAACTCGGGGCGATTGATGTGTATGAGACTTTGGACGCGGTACAGTGCGATACATTTGGTTTAGCGGTGACGCCAACATCGATGGTTGAGATTGGTGTGTATCATGGGCGGTCGTTTTTACCGCTCTGCGCGCTGCGAAACGCGGGCGAAACGCTCGTAGCGATTGATTGTTTCGACCAGCAAGAGTTCAACGTGGATGAATCAGGCGTCGGAAATTACAATAAATTTGTCTCAAATATTTGCCGCGTTTGTGGGGCGATTAAGGAAGAAGACGAGGAGTTTTGGGATGGTGCGCGCGACGCAAGCGGCGAGCTCCCGAGCTGGTTGCACGTGATAAAGGGGAACTCTTTGGTAATGTCTGCGATGGAAATCATCCAAGCTGCTAGTGAAAACGATAGCAACGATTATTTGCGTTCGGTGCGTATGTTCAGCATAGATGGTTCGCACACTGCTGAGGCAACCTTGAGCGATTTGAAACTCGCGCAAGCGTGCTTGCATGCGCGCGGCTGCGTAATTTTAGACGACGTCTTCAACACTGACTGGCCGGGTTGCATATCCGGCTTGGCAGCCTACCTCGCCGACCCCACATCTACGCTTGCACCTGTTGCCATAGCGTATAACAAGGTCATACTGTGCGCCAAGGATGATGAATTCATCCGGTCGACGTATTTTGCCGCTCTAGCGCCCCGAGCGCGAAAAACCGCCGAACTCTTCGGTCATACTGTACGCATACACAAGCACGGATGGAACGCCACGTTCTACGCTAACGACGATTCATTTATTTAGCCGCATTAGAGCATTAGATATCTAGCATACATAGCCTTTTAGCGCGCGACATAACTTTCGCTCAAAACCTTACACATAACTTTCGCTCAAAACCAACCTGCGCAACTGTTGCTCGGACACGTCCACACAACTCGACTCTGTTGAACGCATCATGGATCTCGGGGTACGCTGAAATTTCGCCCTCGCGCGCGCACGAATGCGTTCTAACCCGAATTCGCGTGACTGACGTTTTTTGCCCTGTCGTTCCCGTCGCAGCTCACCGTGAGTAAACACGTTCGAGCGCTTGAAGCGTGCGATGCAAACACCCTCAATGACCTCGCGCGCTACGTCTCCACGGCGCTCGTCTCCGACGACGCGTCATCTACGCGAGAAGATGAGATTAAATTTAACCTCGAACACGTCGCTGGCGTGTCTGCGGTATTCGTCGAGGCTGCACGACGAGGATTCGACGCGCGAGACGTGAAGGCAACGCTTGAACGAGATTGCGGGACGTCGAGCGAGCGAGCGAAGATTATCGCCGATGCCTACGGTACGGTGCGTGGAGATATCGAACGAGCATTAAAGTTACATGCATCGTCGTCTACTGTTGGGCGATTAAAGTCGCATGCGTGCCGAGCAGACTACGTCGTGAGTACGTCGACCAACGGCGACGCAAAGGAACACGCGTTTCACATGTCTTGGCTGTTGAATGACAAAACCACGGGCAAGGATGAAAAGGTTAATTTTTCGTGCGATATGGAGGAAATGTTGCACTTCGTAGAGACGCTTCGTGAGGCGTGTAGGGCATCAGAGACGATCGCTGCGCGATCTTCGGCGTGAGCATAGTAGCGCGCGTGAGAGGAAGAGAGTAGTTATTAGTTGAAATAATCTCACAAGTCTAGTTTAGTAGCTAAGAATGCACCGACATCAATAAATGCCGACGTTATTGTCTACACTATGTTTACCTTCGCGCTCACTTCCAATCGTTAGCGGCGCGTTCAAGAACGTACGTAGCCAAGGCGTCGATTTCATCAGCGTCCAACCGAGCCCCAAACGTACACGCGCCCTTTGGCGCACACGCTTCGCCGTACCCAGGCATTTTCCCACGTCCGAGTGCAATCAAATTACTCAGGTCTTCTTTAGTGTTCAAACCATTCTTTGTCAAGTCGTTCGTGAAAAGTGTCGCTGAAGGCGCGACGACGTTTCCGCCCACGGCGTGACAGCCGACGCACCCTCGCGAGGTAAACGACGACGCGCCGTCGCCATCGAACGCCATCGCGGGCTGCGATGACAACATCACGCAGCACGACAACATGGACACCAACGCGAGCGCTGGTTGACGCGACGTGCGTCCTGCAGATGATGCATAAGACTCGGACGCCTCGCGAGGAGAAGCTGCGGCTGCGACGACACCGACGCTGGCGTCGACGCCTCGCGTTCGATTACATCGACGAATGCTGGGAACCGCCTTCACCGTCGACGCACGCGTGAATGAAAACGACGTTCTAGGCGCGGTGCACATCATTTATAAAGTACGTGGGGTATGGACTATGGCCGACGACTGAGGCGCGCACACCGTGGATAACGGTTGAAAAGGATGCGTCGATTTTGGGGTTGGAACAACACGGGAACCTCCTAAGTATTACAATGAATGATCGCGGTGCGTAGCTATGGCTTAGTTTTTCTTGTCCTTACTGTCGTCTTTCTTGTCTTTCTTGTCCTTCTTGTCATCCTTCTTAGACCCAGTGGACGACGACGACGACGACGACGACGACGACGGCAGGATGGGAGACTTTTGACGTTCCTCCATAAAGTCAAAATTACCCGTGATCACGGAACCTGGGAGTTGCTCGCGACCGAATCTCTTCTTCAACCCAGGCACGATACGATCCTCGTCGGCAGGGATGGTTTGATACGCGTACGCCAGCGGTGCTATGTACTCTACGAGCACTTCGTAGAGCGGCTGGAGAACCTTTTCAGACAGTAAAATCATGTCTTGCACGTCACGCGCGGCTTCGAGGTGACCCTCGCCAATGTATTCACTATCATCCGTCTGTTCAATCATCTTGAGCAGACGATCAAATCCACGTTGAAGTTGAGACGAAGGCCAGAGCGCGTACGCGTCGTTGCGATGGAGCCAGAAGAAATATCCCCATTGAAACTCGAAGAAGAGCTTGTCTTCCAACATCTTCCCTCGCTTGAGTAACTTGTATCGTCGCGCAAATCCCCCCAGCGAGCGATAGACATCATTCCGAAACGCCGTCAAATTGAAAGACTTTGGAATATCGGAATATTCCATGCGCTTGTACTCGGCGTCCCAGCAGAAACTCCACCCCTTGCCCTCCATGATTCCCCAGAACCGCTCTTCGGTTAAATCCGCGTCGTACTCAAAAATTTCCTCCATGACCACATCCACATCCCACCCCGAGAGCTCCAGCGCCGCGAGCGTGTGATGATGATCCACCACGTATCGCTTACCGCGATAGCTCACGTACGGCACGGGTTTACGCGCCATGTACGCCTGCGCGGTGTCAAAGTCTTTAAAATTCGCAAGCTTCAAGAACGTCCAATCCCACCCAAGGGCCACCTGTGTCGGTCTCACCGAATCACGAATCTCAAACCACCGCGCGCTCTTATACACGTGTTCCAACCCATCCTCTTCTTCTTCTTCGTTGGAAGTTATCCTCGCCGACGTCGCGGTTGTCATCCACGACGTTGTCGACGTTGTCGACGACGACGACGCGTCTTCGATCACATCAGCCACCAACGCCTTTCGCGACGCCGCGCCCGTCCTCGTCGTCATCGCCATCCTACGCCGCGTCGACCCCGAAGACACCGACACCGACTTCGACTTCGACTTCGACTTTGACACCGACGCGAATCCCGCGCGTTGCGGCGCACCGCGGCGCGGGTGCGCGCCACCACCGACGACCGACGACGACGCCGACACCGACGCCATCGACACCACCGACGCCATGCGACGACGACGACGACGACGACGACGACGACGCGAGCGAGTGACGCCGCGACCGCGACCGCGGCACCCGAACACCCGAACACCCGCGCCGATAGGGTCGATCGATGCGCGCGATCGATGCGCGATATCGATGGAATTCAAATTCCATCGCGCGTGGATATCGATCGATCGCGACGCGAAGGCTTTGGATGCCACGTCATCCCATGGGCACCACCACCATCGCGCGCGGCATTGCGCGTCCGTGCGTCGACGACGACGACAGCGACGACGACGATGACGATGGCGACGATGGCGACGATGACGACGATGACGGCGACGCCGTCGTCCTCCTGCGGTCGCGGTCGCGGTGCGCGCGCGCGAGGGGTGCGCGCGCGAGGGCACGGAGGGGTGGATCTCGGACTCGATGGTCGAGGACGCGGGAGACGCGCGATGCGAACGACGACGCGGGAGACGGCGCGGGGGACGAAGACGCGGGCGTTGGATATCATCGCACCGCACGCGTTTACCGCGACGTGGTTCGTGGAACAGGCGATGATCACCGCGGCGGTGCTCGCCGGGTACGCGCAGTATTTGCGAGGGGCGGGAAACGAGGACGACGACGAGCGGAATGGGGAGACGTGTCCGCGGTGCGAAGGTAGTGGGCGCACGGAGTGCGCGTGTACGCGATGGTCGAGTGATGGTGAAGGGTGTGGGGCGTGCGGGTACACGGGGCGCATGGCGTGTCCGGCGTGTCGAGGCGGAGGACGCGCGGTTCGCGTGCTCGTCAAGCTCGTGGTACCGGAGACGCCTCGAGACACGACGTTGGAACGAGATCGAACGGATGCGCAGCAGCAGCGACGGGTGGTGGACGCGCCTATAGTGCGCGCGGCGATGGCGACACCGTTGGATTTGCAACGGCCGCGCGCCGTGGTTGTGGAATCCACGCCTCAGTCCGAAGGGAGAAACGACGAAGGCCCGAGTTCGAGTAAGGATGATGACTTTTACGCGCAGTCTGGGGAGGCCATTCGCGTGTTGCGTGAAGATTATCCGTACTTGCTATCGAAAGAGCCGCGCTGGGGGATATATCGCGACGATATCGGTCTCGTCGACGAAACCATGACGTTTTCGTCGCCTGGTAGAAACGGCGTCATGGCGACGAATATGAGCGAATATAAGCGCCTGTTCAAACTCATGCGCATCGTAGCCGCGGTGTTGTTTTCGCAATCAGCGATTGAAGTGTCGAGGATTTGGTCGCCGTTAGGTTCTTCAGGCGTGCGCACTATTCGCGTGAGGTGGAGCGTGCGCGGCAAGGTTCGATTGGTGGGTTCGATTGGCGCCGACGAGGCGAGGTTTGACGGGATTTCGGAATATAAACTCGACAGTAAGGGTTTCATTTACGAGCACAAAATCACTGACCTCGACTGGGACGTGGCGCAGCTGCGCGAACGCGTCGTGAGCATGATGCGCGCGGCGACGGCGCAACCCCAACGGTATCCTCCTGTAGGAAGCGGCGATTGGTAGTGCGCCACGCACGCACTTGTCTGATTAGAGTAACAAAAAAATAAAAGCATTGTCGCGCATTGCAAAGAGCGTTTGTTGTAAAACTTTACATTAAAAATTTCGCATCATCCATATCCATCCATCCGTCGTTCCGCGTGTTTCCCAAAAATGTATTTGTACGGTTGTTTCCCAAAAAAATGCCCCCGGCGTCCTGATTTAAATTAATCATCCCCATCGCTATCCATGTCCATATCCTCATACGCTTGTAACTTGGATGCCGCGGGTAAATCCAAGAACCAAATCGTCGAAAACGCATCCACCATTGCGCCAGGGAGTTGTCCCCACTCCAACTCGTCTTCGAGCGCGGCGCGGACGGTCTCAGCCTTCTTCTCACCAGTCGCCGCGAGCACGACGCGATCGGCGGTGTTAATAAGCGGCATGCTCATTGTCACGGACTTTTTACCCGGCATATCTACCGCGAGCACGGCGGCACCCGTTTCATCATTCGCCGTCGCGCTGTTTGGGTAGATGCTCCCGACGTGCCCGTCGGCGCCCATGCCGAGCAAGATCAAATCAAACACTGGCAAACCGTTTTCGTCATCAATCGGCAATTGCGTTTCGCTCAACGAACGCATCTGTTTTTCATAATCCGCCGCCGCGAGTGCCAAGTCCCCAGTCGCCATCACCGCGTGCACGTTGGCATCCGGAATCCCGCACTTTGTCGTCCACGTCTCCTTGGCCAACTTCAAGCACTTGGCTTCTTCGGGACGCTCATTGACAAAAAACACGTGCACCTTACCCCAATCGATCCCTTGCGCACTAACAAGTCCAGACAACGCTTTCGCCACCGACCCACCGGGAATGGCGAGCGTAAACGCTCCGCGCTCCTCCAAACACCCGCGCGCGTTTTCCTCAACCTCCAAACACAACGCCTGCGCCAATTCCGCTTCACTATCAAACGCCTCCACGACAAACTCCCCATCGTCATCCCCCATTTGCATCTCCTCACTCCAATCCACGTCCCCATCATCCATATCCCCACCCGGTGCCGCGGCCATCGCCCCTCGACCGCGTCCCCGACTCGACGCCACGCGCCGCCCGACGCCCCGACGCCCGAGCGCCCCGCCCCGCGCGCTCGTCCCGAGTCCAACCACCCGAACCTCCTCACCCATCCTCCGTGCGTGCGCATACCCTCTATTCACACCCGCCCGTGCGTGCGCCATCACGCACGACGCTCGCGCTCGCACATTCCGTCGCGCGTGCGCGTGATTCCGTCGCAGCGCGCGCGTGAAATCCCCGCTCGCGCCGACGACGCCGCCCGCGTGTTGATGCGTCGTCGCGTTCGTCGTCGTCGGCCCAGACCCGGGGCTTCCCCCGCTCGGTGCGTGCGGCATCATGATCCGATGCGATGCGTTCGCGCACGGCTTTGCGTCGAACTGGTGCGGCGCGCAATGGCGCATGGGGGAACAATTCCACCCGATTCGCGCACCTTTTTGCTTTGCTTTTTAGAGGACACTGTTGACGCGCGCGCAATTGAAGACGCGCGGGCCATCGACGGCGGCGAGCGGCGTCTGGCTCGGACGCTGGGATTGAAGGATGATTGGATTGGAAAATCTTTATGTTTTACTGCAAAACCTGAGGCGTAGATGTTGATACGATATATTAGAACATGCCCATAGCGGGTCCGATGAGGCCGAGCTCGGGTTCGGTGACGATCGACTTGCCGGCGTTTTTGCCCATCCGTAGCGCCATGGCGCACATTTGTGGACCCATCGTGCCGTCGTTCGTCGCCGCGCCCTTTCTCCAGTACCGAATTGCCTCGTCTTGGTTTTCATGGAGGGATCCTGGGAGCATGTACTCGAGACCGATTTGATAGCACGCGTATGTCGAGACTTGATTCGAGTTGTTGGCGCCCATTTTGTACAGTTCGATAGCGCGCCGGATGTTTGCTTCGCCTCCGCGAGCTCGAATAAGTTTCCCGAGCGAGTGCTGGGCGTTGTAATCGCCGTGCTCGGCGCCCTTTTCGAGAAAGTATATGCACAACGCTCGCTGCGACTTGGTCGCTCGCGAATCTTTGTACGAGATTCCGTAGTTGTGCTCATCATTCAGCCTGCCGTGGAAGTACATGTTCCCGAGGTTGCCCGAACTCGACGCGATGACGTAACGAAGGTCCAGTGCGACGTCTCGAAGAGCTCGGTTCTTCGCATCTAAGTACTCGCGCATGTCCGCGCCGCGTTCGTACAGCATCGCGCATCCTCGCCAACATCGAGAGGCGAGCCGGGCAAAGTGCGCGCCCTGTGGTATGTCGCCCGCTTGATCGACCGCCTTCGCGTACCCCAAACCGAGATCTGCCATGGCCTCAGCTTTTGAGTTCAGAAAATCTATGGCTTTGACGAGCTCGCGTTCGCATCGCGTCTTGTCCGCGTCGCTCTCGCAGCGAGCCAGCTCCGCTCTCTTTGCCATGAACTCATACAGCGCGTCCCCAACCTTGCACTCCACCGCGATCACTTGCCACAGCGTCACCTCCATCGGATACGTTGAATTGAACATCGATCGTCGCATAAATTCGGTCTTGTCTCGCGACTCTGCGAGTCGATGCCCCTCTTGTTGCTTTTTCAACGCCTCGCGAACCATGCTCTTGTCCAAAGGCTGCGCGAGATACGCCGTCACCGCCTTAACGCTCGACTGCTCGTAAATCGCGTCATCGATCGGAATCACCGCTAATCGACTCTGTAAATCACACACGCGATAATTTTTTGCCAAAACCGCGTGATCGAACGCGATCGCATTCGACGTCGACCGCTGGTCGACGGTAATCCCGGGAAATTCAGCCAACTCGCGCATGATTCCCAACCTCACGTCCTCGCACCAGCCGTTCGGCCGCTGCTCCTGCGTCAACCGAATCCTCTGTAACAGCTCCACGACGTCCACCTCGATCGGCGCCCCACCCGTCGTTCGTCCTTCGCCATTCGTCGACGGTGCAGCCGCCGATTCGCCATCCGCGTCACGCATGACAATCGCACCCGGAATCCCCCCTCGCTTCTCGCCGGGCGGCCGTTTCTTCTTGCTCGACGTCTTCGGTTTATTCGGGCCCATCGAATGTCGCGTTTTGCACTCCGATGCGACGCCGATGCGCGTCGACCGTCGAGCTGTGTCGTCGTCACCCGTGGCGCGTGGATGTCCATCGATGGTGGGCGCGGCGACATTCGACGCGCGGGCGCGCCTTCACGTATTGGATGCACGCGAAGCCCATGTGGTGTGCGAAAACGATCACCCATTCGTACCTCACATCGTCGTCTTCTGTCTCCACTACGAGACGTCGACTGGTCGGTCGGTCACGCGGTCGGTCGGTCACCGCACGACCGTCGGTTCCGTTCCCCCGCGTCGGGCGCGCGGCAGCACTGCGACGCCGCCGCCGCCGCACACGGTGGTGCGAGAGACGATGATGCGCATGCGACGCGGTGGTACGCATGGGACGACGACGACGACGACGAGATGCGAAGCGTCGAGCGCGATCGCGCGCGCGGTGTGTGGATTTGTGTTGTACGCGCGGGACGTGATTCCGGAACGATTAGACGTGCTCGTGCGTGATGTGGGTGGTGGTGGTGGTAACGAGGACGACGACGACGACGATAGTAGTGATGGTCATGCGCGCGGTCGCAAGAGGCGGTTTGTGACGAGCGAGATGCGACGACGGGCGCGATGCGCCGCGGAGAGTCTGGAGACGACGCGCGAGGCGTTGAGCGCGAGCGCGTTTGAAGCGTTACGACCGAGCGCGGTGGTTATAGCGCTCGCATCGACGGCGAATCGACCACGGGAAATGTATGAGATTGATTTTACGCGCGTGTTTGATGAGGATTGGGAGGAGGGCGTGGAGGGCGAAGGCGAAGGCGCGGGACGACGCGCGGTGCGCGCATTCGTGCCCCTCGTGGCGGATTGTGCCCCGCCTCGATCGCATGGTTTACGCGCGTTCGTGTTTATGAAGTCGCGAGTTCTAGGAGGAGACGTGAGCGTGCCTGGATACACGCTGAAACGTGGGTTTAAGCCGGTGATGAAACAGTGCGCGGAGCGTCGCGCACTTTGCGTCGCGCTCGAAGGCGACGACGGTGATGACGACAAGAATGATGACAACTGTAAAGTAAATGATGACATGGTGTGGTATCAAGCGAATGCAAACATTCGAGCCGTTCCGAGTAGCACGGGCGGCGAGAATTCATAGATTTTGAAACTTATTTTTAATTGATTTGTTTGTAAACGACGACGACGTAACCTCAGTGCCCGACGCGCTGGTCGAGAGCATACGAGCACCATGGACAATCCACGCGTGGCGTCGATGTTTGCTAAACTTGCGCGCGATCTTCCGCCAGTCATCAGCGAAGAAGTACCCGCGAAAGGCGACGATGAGGCGACGACGGCGCTCAACGCTTCCAACTTGATGCCCAGCGAACGCGACATGAAACAAGCGACGACGCGCCGCTGGTGGTGGTCGAGATCGCCCAAATTAGACACCACGCGAGAATCGTCGACGATTCCAATCAGCCCGCGCACGGAGCTTCCCAAGCATCAAGCTCAAGCGTCGACGTGGCAGTATCCTTCTGAGGAGATGTTTTACAACGCGATGACGCGAAAGGGTTGGCAACCGAGCGCAGAGGATATGCAACAAGTGGTGAAAATTCACAACGCCGTCAACGAACGATGTTGGGCGCACGTCATGGCGTGGGAGCGTCGACACTGCGACTCGTGCCCTGATCCAAAACTATTAAAGTTTCGAGGGCGACCGCAAGACTACAGTCCAAAGGCGCGGCTGTTGAATTTTTTGGGTTACAAGCTCCCATTCGATCGACACGATTGGGTCGTCGATCGATGCGGAACCGAAGTGAGGTACGTCATTGATTTCTATAATGCCGTACCGTTCGGAGGAAGCGCACCGGTGGCAATGCATTTGGATGTTCGACCAGCGCTTGACGGACCGCAAGCGCTCTTGGATAGGTTGAGCGTCCAAATGGCATGGGTTCTCTCGGGCGAATGGACCAAGTGATCGCTCGACGGCGAACGTGTACAACACCTCTAGCAAATTTATAATTAGCGCGCGCGCGTAGCGACATGTGTATAAAAATCCCCCCTCTCAGCTTGCATTACAAAACTCATACCAAAGGCGAACGAAGATTTCGCAAGTCACTTGTGTTTGTACATTTCTAGTATTCACCAGTTTAATATCGACCCGGCCACGTGCCAGCCTCGCGTTCCTCATTCCACTTTTCCGTCCATTCTGTCGGGCAGATAGATCTGTAAAACTTCGCCAACGGTTCGCATTCCTCCGCGCCTTCGCCCTTTTCGGCTTGGCACTTGTGGAACTCGTTGTATCGCGTGTAACAGTGCTTGGCCTGGTTCGTCTGCGGAAATCGCGGATCAAACGGCGTGGTTTTCACCTACATATAAAACAAAAACGAGCGCGAAATTGGTCAGTGTCTCGTTCAATCGATAACGATCTGCGTTCGCGCGGGTACGTACCTCCAAATCTCGCGACGCCTCTGGCTCTTCGACCACCTCCTCCTCTTGCGCTTGCTCCTCCTGTACGATCACGATCATCAGTCAATGTCCATCGATAGAAACCAAACGCATGCTCTGCGCGCTCCACACCGCGACTCGTCGTCCATCGCGCCCCCTCGTGCGCGGCACACCGCGCCAAACAACCTCGAGGCATACCCTCGATCGATCGCACTGGGTGGGTTCGAAATCGCGCACATCACCGCCACCCGTCGTCGTCGTCGTCGTCGTCGCACGTCGTGCGCATCGCACGCACCTCAACCTCCGTGGGTTCTTCTTTTGCCTCTTCGTCGGACATCGTTCCACGTCGCGAACTCGTCGTCGTCTGCCGTCGCGGTCAGCGCGCTGCAGGCTTCTGTGAGGTGTCAAGTCTAAACCCCAGCAAACCACCAGTGTGAAAATTAGACGGCTCGAACGCCATTGGCGCGCGCGGCGGTGTCGTTCAAACGCGCGTGAGACGTGTGAAACGATCAAACCTGAGACGTAGAAGGCGTGTGTGCGTGTTGAAGCGAGTTTCGAGCGAGTCTTGAGCGAGAGGTGTCGGGTGGAGGATTGGATTGATTGGGATTGCGCGCGCGCATTGAACACCATGATCAAGGCGTTTATTGTGGTAAACAACCATGCCATGGTGCGGTTGTGCAGGTTTTATGAGCAATTAGGTGTGGATAAGCAAACAGAGTTGTGTCAGACGGTATACAAGCTGGTTACCGCTCGACCCGATCACTTGTGCTCCTTTGTAGACGACGAGAAGACGTTTGGGCCGGATACAAAGTTGGTATACAGGCACTTTGCGACGTTGTATTTCTGTATTTTAAGCGATAGATCCGAGAGCGAATTGGCCATGTTGGATTTAATCCAAGTCTACGTCGAAACTCTCGATCGGGTGTTTGAAAACGTGTGTGAATTGGACTTGATCTTCAATTCTCCCAAGGCGTACACGGTGTTGGATGAAACCATCGTCGGCGGTTTAGTGCTGGAGATTAACACGAATAAGATTCTAAACGTGTACGATCAGTTGATGAAGTTGGAAAAAATGCATTCTTCTTTGATTGATAAGATTGCCATTAGCTAGTTCCTCGCGCCGCCATCCTGGATGTGTCGCGCGACCGCGTGGAACGCTTGAACGAAACATCCGAGTGAGCGCGAGAGAGCGCGCGCTTGGATTTTCATCTCCGCTCCATCTCTCGCGCGCGTTCCCCTATCTAGCGCACACGCACGCATGTCATATACTATATTCACTGTTAGATGTACATCACATGAATGTCTCCATCATTCCCATCGCGTTCCGCGTTCTTTGTCGCCCCGTCCCCGCGCTCTCTGGCATACAAAGTCCCAACCGAGTCAAACCTAAACGTCTCGACACTCCTCGTCGCGCGCACGCCGTGGCCCCGATCGCGCGACATGCTGCGACGCACGACGCGAGAGATCGCGCGACGATGCACGACGACGACGACGCGCGCGGCGTCGTCATCGGGCGTCGAAAGCGCCAAGACATCCGCCGAAGTCGTCGACCGATCGAGCGCCCCAAAGGCGCCCAAGCACACGGGCGATCGGTCGCGAGAATTAGCCGAACGCGCGATGCCTACGGATTTAGCGGGCGTGTTAGACGCGAGTGCGAAGACGCTCGTGTTGACTGAACTGTTGCGAGGGATGTCGTTGACTTTAAAGTACTTCTTTGATAAGAAGGTGACGATCAATTACCCATTTGAAAAGGGACCGCTGTCGCCGCGGTTTCGAGGCGAGCACGCGTTGCGTCGTTACCCGACTGGAGAGGAACGGTGTATTGCGTGTAAGCTGTGCGAAGCGATTTGTCCAGCACAAGCGATTACGATTGAGGCGGAAGAGAGAGAGGATGGGAGTCGACGTACGACGAGATATGATATAGATATGACCAAGTGCATCTACTGCGGGTTTTGCCAAGAAGCGTGTCCCGTGGACGCCATCGTGGAGGGACCCAACTTTGAGTATGCCACGTTTTCACACGAAGAGTTGCTTTACGATAAGGAAAAGTTACTCTCCAACGGTGATCGTTGGGAGAAAGAGATTGCTCGTAACTTACAGAGCGAGTCTGTGTACCGTTAAAAAGCACTTAAGCCGTTGTAAAAACACAAATTTAGAGGAATATACCAATCAATCATATTCACATTTTACGGAACCTATGTCGAGACTATGTTCGTTTCTGCTCTGTGTTTTGATCATCGTCGACCACCGCGGCCGCGTCCGCTGTCGCGACCTCCACGTCCGCCACGTCCGCCTTCGCGACCGCCGCGACCACCGCGACCGCCGTCACCACGTCCGGCGGTGGCGGCGCGTTGCGCCGCGTGAGATTGAGTGACCGCATCAAACCCAAACGTCATCGCATCCGTACGACGCTGCTCATGGAAGCGGTTTCTGTTCCCACTCTCTTGCTTTTCCGTCGCTTCGCTACTCATGGTGTCAAAGAAATCATCCTTATTGTACACCGGCTGAGACTGCACGGCGTTGATGGTCTTCTTTGCTTCAGCGGTTTGCATCATTTTTTCCTTGTTAAATCGCTGCAACATCTTTTCAAAGTTGAATTCTTCTCTCGGAACCTCAGGCGCCGGAGCGTGAGCACCACCTCGGCCGCCTCGGCCACCGGTCCTAGGAGCCGGAACGCCACGTTGCGGCGGTGCAACCACCTTTGGTTGAGCCTTAAGCTTCGCTACTTCTTCTGGGGCTAAAGCGTTCAACGCAGCCGCAGCGAATGAGGTTGGCTTGGGTTTTGGCGCCGCAGGAGCAGCCTTGGCGGGTAAGGGAACAGTACTGGCGGCTTTCGCAACGCCCGCAGCCGGAGGCGCGTTGCGAGCGGCTGGCAAAATGACACCCTCAGTCGCCGGGGGATTGGGGTTGCCCCAGGCCGGCTTTCTCGGCTGTGCGGGCGGGGGTTGTCGCGGTTGCTCTTGTACCGGCGGCTGCATCGGGGCAGGCGGTTTTGGGGGCATGGGTGGGAGTTGTTGGGGTTGTTGCGGCTGTTGCCACGCCGACGGCGGAGGGGCATACTGAGGCGGAACTCCGTAACCTTGCGGCGGCTGGTATCCCATGTACGCCTGTTGGGGCGCCATGTAGCTGTACTGCGGTTGCATGTAATGCTGTTGCATGTAATGCTGTTGCATCGGCGGCTCCGGCGGAGCGGAGTTCTCCACAATCATTTCCAAGTCTTTGATGTCTTCACCCTTGAAAGTAATACTTTCGTACACCTCCGCGCTCGGAGGGATCTGCACGCCATTCGGTCGCCGACCTTCCGTACCAAACGACGTCACTGTTTATCAAACGCAAGGATTTCGTCAGTCATTCATTCACGTCGCACGCGCTTACCACAAAGATCTCGGCGCGACGGCGCGATCGCGCTCGAGATCCCCACCCGCAGTCAATCGCCTCAATTCCTCCCTCGAGCGCGATATCCACCGCGCCCGCAACGCACAAAAACGAACGCATCAACGCACGTACCATTCGACAACGTAATCGTACTCTCGATCGGGTCAATTTGTAAAAGCACGCCCTCATATCGAATGAACGCTTGGGACTCGAGCGAAATTCGGCAACCGATGTACGGCTCGGTGTCTTGCGCGTGGCTACCCATGGTGGCGACGTGAGACCCAGTGACGTGTGCGCGCGCGTTGACGCGCGGTGTGCGTGTGTGTGCGTCTACTGCGCGTTCGTGGTCGTCGGTCGTTTAAGACGACGCGTCGACAAGTACGGCGGGCGGTGCCACGACGTCGACGAGTTTTGGTTTGGATTTTTCCAGAAATCCAAAGTGACGAGTTAATGACTCAAGGAGACCCCCTCCGAGCCGCAAATTCTTCGACAGACGTCGCGCGTTTTTTTAGCTGCTATGTATAAATATGTGTGTTTAGACGCTAAGAATGATGCGTTGAAGCTCGTACAAGACATTCGATACGAATACGTTGAATGCTTGAGATTGAGGGAGCAATTCGCTCGCCAAGACGAAGGCGTTCCAGCAACTATGCACTAAAATCGGCGCCAGGAGGTTTCGAGTGCGAACGTATACGACGCACATTAACACCCCGAGAAACGTCAAGGGAAGGAACTGTTCGAGAGAAAAATGTGCTAATGCGAATACTGCAGATGAAATCAGCATCGAACGCTTCATACCCGTGATTGCTGTGAGTGAAGGGAAGAAGAAACCGCGAAAGATGAACTCTTCCCAAATTGGCGTCGCAAATGACGCGAGAAGCATGTAAAAGCCTTTGGCGATAAAATCATTCGATTTCATGCTCTGCTCCCATGCCGATGATACGCTGTCATCAAAGACTAAGAGACCAACGTGATCTAATAAGTTTGTGCTCAGTCCGTGTAGCCAAACTACAAATGGAAACGCCACGCACGCCAGTGCCACGTCGCGCAACCATTTCTTGTCTTCAAACCATTTCATTGGAAACCAATTCTCCGGTAATGGTTGATACGGTCGCAGCGACTGACGCAACACGAACCCAGTCATGAGCATATTTGTAAAATCTAGACATAAACTATAAGTGGCCAATCCGCGTTGTGTAAAGCTATGCGTGTCGAACCCAAGAACGCCAGCACAGTACGGAAACACTGCATTCCCTATTAGGCAAAATCCCACAAGCCACAACACCATAATCTGTATCGTCAATTTTAATCCCCATGGAACCGTCCATATATTCTTCCCGTCCCGAGGTAGCTTTAGGAACTTGCTCATGACTGTCGTGTCATCCACGTCTTCATCACTTGGCTCCAACCCGTCAACGCCCGACGCTACGTTGCTTGTGCGCATCTGAATTAGCGTGCGCGCGCGCTGCACGCGAGCTACTGTTGCTTCTGTGCTAGTCGCGCCGATGGTTATCGCATCGCGCCCATTTTGAACGCGTGAAACTCGTCGAGGAAACGCTTGAATTACTCCCAATTGTCCCCGCCGCATCCGCCCCGTCGTGGACGCCATCGCTGCGCTGATCGCATGGTTATGCGACACAATAGGGCGCATTGTTGTTTACGTATCGTTTTATCTCAATCTATCCCGTGAGCATTCTAAGCACCTCGACGGGCGTGGAATTATATGAGGCGCAGGCAAATTGGTTGGTTGGTTGGAGGCGTTCTTATTGACGTCTCAGTATTACTTGACTAGGTTCATTCACACGCCTAAAAGAATCCCGCGCGTTTGACGGTTACGTTAGGGTAGCCGCGCCATACTTTTCCTATTTCAGGATGCCATCCCATGGAGTTTCGCTTCAGAGCAGGATGGATGTACGTTTCCGCGTTGAAATCTGCTCGCGGCGCCAAAGCCGCTTGAGGTAACGGAACAGACCACTTCAGCTCGAGCGCAAGTGAGCGGAATCTATGACCTACCTTATTGAGCACTGGTAGAACCGTGATCCATAGTATCAGTGCTGCAGAATATGCCTTTTTTGATAACAAAACAAAGCTCAGGAAAGACTGCGCAATCATCAAAGCATAAATTGTCAAATTTGTAAACGTGTTCCACATCGTGCCTCCAGATTCGTATGAACGTTCGTATACGTAGAGAACGTGATATCGCCAGATCACGAAGTTGAATACAAAGAAAATCATGCATAATAGCGTGATCAGAGGGGCAACTGTTGAGAATACGAGGCCGATCATCATCACCATGGAGAACACACCAACTTCGCGACCGAGCCGAACAGATCGCGGGCTGTACTTCACAGTTCTATCACGAGCGGTGACGGCACATTTGAGACAGCACAACCACCGATTCACAGCCATGCATAATACTCCTGGATGCGGAAATATCAATCGCTGCGTAGGGAGGTAAATACCTCTGAAAACGATCCAAAGGAGGAAGAAATTACTTGTGAGCGGTAGAGACGTGCCGAGGAGTTTCAACATCGCATCCGGCCCTCTTGTGTTCAGTGCGTTGAGATAACGTTGAATTGCATATCCAGATACAGTTCCAAAGAACACATTTATAAATGCCCAGAGAAAATAATAGTTCGCAAATGACTGGTCTGTGCGACTTAAGCTTGTAAATTTGTTCTGTGCCTGCACCAAGTACATCATGCCAAATGACACGACAAATGTCTCCCATAACGTGAGAAGGATTGGCGGCAGGATCCCCTGAACTATGATTCGAAGTAATCGTGCGGAGTTACTAGAACAATACCAATCCAAAGCCGAGCTTCTGTCAGCGCCGAACTGATTTGACACACAAAGCGAGGACATGACGCCCGTAAACGTGCCAGTCGGGATGAATATGATACCGAGTATGAGTGGAAACACTAGTGCAGATCGAATTTCTCGTTGACGTCGTCTGAGTAACACGGATTGCCAATTTAAGTTGTCAGGACCTGGAGCTGGTTCGATATTGAACAAATCACGACGCCGAGAAGTGATTTGACACTGTGCAACGCATGCGGCGGCGTATTGACTCTTAAACGCCACTACACAGCTCGGGCCTGGTTGCGTGCTGAGAATTCGCTCCCGCTCTTGGACAATCAACCGCTCGATGTCGACCATCTGCTCTCGTAGCTGTGTAATCTTTTCAACCATTCGGGTTCCATATTTCCGTCCTAATCGTCTGCGATGCTTCATGCCGAGTTTCTCGATTTCATTGCACAGTTTGTCGCGCTCTGAAAGCAAATCGTCCACCGAGCGATGATCTTGTAAAGGAATTACCATCAAAAAGTCTTCAGGAAACAATCCTTGGAAGAATTTCTCCACCGCTCGCAAGTCTTCCCATGGATCGACTCCGCCATTGGATCCACCCACGTCAGTCATCAAGATGCAATAATTTTGCACTAAAACGCTCACAGCTACTTGGTGTTCAACGCCGTTGTCATCGACTTCAGTGGTCAAGGCAGATATGTATCTCCTATCATCAATTGACGGTACCGAATTGGCGTAGTGTATCGACCTCTGTGGATGACATGTGCTACCAAGCTCTGGATCGACTTCGACGCGTTCAGGCGGTGAAAGCATCGCTCCTGGAATGTGACCATCAATGCTATGTCGAGCAATCACACTTGTACGTTCTATTTCTCCTTTCCAGAACTCACGTGCGATGTCTAATCCTCTCCACCACTCGTGTTTAATTGCAACGTCATTGCCCATGTCATCACTCAATGAATCATTATTTGTTCGGCGCGTCGTCGACGCCTTGATCACGCCATCATCCGCTTCGTTGAAATCACTCAGATCAGCTAAAGATATCTCTGAAATAGTACTAGGTGGTCCTTGCGTGGATGATGCATTACTCGGCCCGCTGCGAGGGACTGGATCTTTCCTCGTTGGCACTATATTCGATGTTGTCGCACTATTTGTTGCCGCTCTGCGACGAGACGGTGGCGGAATTGTTTGCGATGGCCTTGGCACACGTGGCACATACTTGGACTGGTAACCTCGAGTCGCTGATTTCGCTTCAACCAATGACTCTCGAGGAAATCTTCGCAGCTTTTGCTCCATGCTCATTCCTTGATGCGTGCCTTCCGTGCGTTTCGGTCCGAGAAGTGCCTCGAGTAGAACTGGCCAAGCGACGTCGTCAACGCTTGATGGTCCAGCCCCACCCATCGCGGTATCCACCACACGAAGACGCTGCGGACTATCTTCGACTCTCGTATCTGAAACGAATGTTTTGTATCCCGACGTGCGCGCCCTAATTTTGGGCGTTGTTTTAAACTCACCCCCATTTTCTCGACTATGGGGCGCCGTAGGTTGGTCTTCAAGACGCGCAACATATTGCGATACGCGATGCGACTGGACGTTGTCCAAACCACCATCAGTAGCGAATTCACGATTCGTATCCATACCTTGCTGAAGAAGCTTTTGCAATACCGTTTGAGGAATATGCACTGCCCGCCACAAGTTCGATTCGCCCGTGCTACTACCATAGACTTGTCGTAAGAATTCGTATGATCGATGATGTCGATCCAAAAGCCAAATCGCGTACGCCGTGATTAACCAAAATGCTCCGACGTGCATCCACATCAAATCACTCTTTGGTTCTACATTTGTGATCGTCATTTCCATTAAGACATGTCGCTCCGAACGACGCTCGATATCCACGCCGTTCGTGGAATTGCGCATCGTGGATGTATAAAACGTTTGCGACAAATGCGTCGGCACCAACACGCACATGCCGACTAAAGCCAATGGTGCAAATAACTGCGTACCGAATTGGGCGATGCGCAAGAAAACTAGAGCATCTAGTCCTGCAGTATCTACCAGCTCCGCATCGCTCACGCTTAACACGTGTGGAATCCACCCATACAAGTGTCTAAAGAGCGTTCTCGCGCATCCCGAGCCTTCGCGCGCTCTCTCTCGCGTCGTCTTCATGTCCGGTGGCGCACACCCATTCGCCCTCAACGACCTCAAATGCGAGCGCCCAGTGTATATAGGAATATAATGCCTCACGACTCCAAACGTCGTCAGCACCACCAACGCCACGACGACGTAAATGCTAAACGCAAACACCACTTCGCTGTCGCGCACATCCGTGTTCACGCACGCCACGTTCCCGACATCGCACGCGTTCACCACGTTCGATGGCGGCGGCGGCGGCGGCGGCGGTGGCGGCGGCGGCGGCGGCGGCGATAACACCACCATCCCCGTCGCGTTCTCCATCGGCAACGTCGCGCTCTGTCGTCGTCCTCGCGCTCATCGTGCGAGTCAACCAACAGCACAGTCAACCACGAACCGAACCGACGCACGCACCGACGCGCGACGCGACGACTGGAGGTGCTATGATGTTCGGACATACGACACCCACACGCGTCTGATCGGTCAACGCTCGAGTCATTCCAGTCCCTCGCGCGCGCCGCGGCCGCCGCGGACGGACCCGCGGACGGACGCCCACGGGCGCGCGCGCGGTCGAGCCGCGGGCGCGAGTGCGCGACGCGAGTCGTTGGGCGTGCACGCGCTCGAGGACGATCGCACCCGTCACGGACGACGCGATGACGACGGTGGCGTACGACGGTGGAGACGCCGCGGACATCGCCGACGTCGCCGTCGTCGGCGCGCGCCGGGCGTTGCTCGGGTCGTACCTGAACTCGGACCCGGACAACCAAGTGTACGTGTTCATGTTTGCGTTTTCGTTGATTTTGTTTTCGGTGCCACCGCTGCTGCGGTTGAAGCGTTTCTTGGGATTCAAGGTGGAAAAAGAACCGGAGATGTGGGATTTCGAGCAAGAGATGCCGGATTTGGCGCCGGGTGGGGGACGAGCGGCGCGACCGGCGCAAGACTAAGAAGACGTTGAGGCGCGCGCGCGGCGAGCCGCGAACCGCGGCGCGCGTGGGACAACGAAGACACAGACGACGAGGAGAGCGTGTGTGTGAGTACCATTATTCGTGTTATCATTATCAGTTAGCGCTGAGTAGCAGCATCAACATGTATTACTGAATTGTTCATAAAAGAGAGCGAGCGGCAGACGTATTTTTCCCTGCGCGCTCCTCGAGCGACACTCCGACTTGTCCATGGTGCTTTACTTGGTGACACGGCGTAGATACCGTGGCGGGGAGAGCCTCGGTGGAAGACGCGGAAACTACATACACATCGTCTAGACCATGCCCACGCACGTCTCTCCTAAAGGGACGTCGTTCTTTCATTCTCGCGCTCGGGCTTTTGCATCGTATAGGTTTGGAGACGACGAGCACCATGGAGGCATAGCCGCGCAATCTGGCATTCATGATCGCTTGCCGACCCACAGAACAGATGATTCCAAGTATCGCGCGTCGCATTCGCGTCGAGTTTGGACGAGAATACGAGCGGTGATGTTTAGAGGGCAGCGTTCAAAGTGGGTCAGTTTCATCGTGATGATCTTGCTCGTGCGTTGGCTGTTTGGGGGCAAAGATACGTCACCGATAAGCCGGGCAAGTGCTCCAGTGAATCACATACCAGTACTGCGAAGAAGTGTTAGTGACCGAGCGGTTCTACCAGCGATAGAAGGCATAGAAGACCTAGTTATTGTCCCCGGTCACGCCGTATACTTATCTGGAAACTTCCGAGCGGCGCGGGACGAGGCAAACTGGGTATTGGAGCCATATCAACTTCTCGAAGGCGAAGGGAAGTCATTTATGGAACACATGGAGGTTGGTGTGAAACAGATTGTCTCTAATCCTGAGGCAATATTGATTTTTAGCGGCGGTAAGACGCGGCGAGAGGCTGGGGCGATGAGCGAGGCGAGTTCATACTGGCAGGTCACCCGAGCATTCGATTGGTTTGGAGCAGACGTAAGCGTTGAATCTAGGATATTTACCGAAGAACATGCACGAGATAGTTTCGAGAATCTTCTCTTCAGTATCTGTCGATTTTACGAGCTCACTAGAAAGTTTCCGAGAAAGGTCACAGTGGTTGGTTTTGAGAGCAAGCGCGCGCGTTTCGAAAAGCTGCATCTTAGCACGCTCAGTTTCCCTCGTGAGAGATTCAACTACATTGGAACTGAAGCAATCAATCATTTGGAGATGGACTTAGGAGAAGTCAAGGTTAGAGATGCTTTTCAACGTGATCCACACGGATGTCGAGGAGAGCTGGCGGTGAAGAAGTTGGATAGAGACCCATTCAACGAAGGGAGCCCTTACATGTCTCAAGTAAAGATATTGAATGGCCTGTGGATCCATATAGCAACCTGTTCACAAAGACCCTACACTGGTACTCTGCCTTGGACACCAGGAGTTATAGTCCGATAGTCTCACACGCAGCTAGTCTAAAATTGTTGAATTTGTTCTACATTTTTCTAGCGCTACGAAAACCACTTCCTACCCTTCCGCTGTTTCGACTGGTCTTTGGTAAACTCCTCTAATTCTTGCTCAACACGTTCTATAAACATCCCCGTGACGTCCGGGACTACTGGCGCAGTGGTCTCATCCACTCGCATCGTCTGCGCCGCTTCTACGATGGCATCTGGAAGCATCGTTTCTATTTCTTGCACCGCGTATCCGAGTGGTAAAGTCGCTATCCCACCCACCGCCACCCCTAGCGCCGCACCTTTTAATCTAGTCACCACACCACCCGGTATAGCTAATCCCGTGAGCGCTGAAGTCAACACACCCGCGCCTACGATGTTCCACATATCGCTCGTCTCGCGTCGCTTCTCCAACCCGAGTCTCACCGCGCTAAACACCGACACAAAACTCCCGAGTCGTACGCCATGAAGCGTGCTATCACTAATCGTACGCTTCCATAATCTATGTTTTCGCACTGTAGCGTGTTCGTTGGCATCTAACGTCGCTCGTTTCTCCGCCGCGTGCGCGTGCCAGGCGCCGTAGAGCAATCCAGCGCAACTTCCGTACGTGGTGTCGCGCACCCACGCCAAGAGCTCAGGGGGCGGTGGCGGCGGTTGTTCGCCCGGTTTAATGCGCTCGAATGCGCGTTCCATAATGAGACGCGACGCAGCGGCGGCGGTGACGTTGGCGCGCGGTCACGAGGGGCGATGTGACGCTGGATTTTTGGATTTCTTCAAGGTGACAAAACCAAATGAAAATGGTGCGAGCGCGCGCGCGATTCGCGCGCGCCATAGGGTTACAAGCCGAGCAGCGTTGGAAGCGGTCCGAAACCACGATTGATCGCTGATGGATTAGAGTTACAAACTATGCGCGACTGAGATTAAATTAGAACTTGAATATCCGCGAGCCTTGAGAGTCAGAGTCGCCATCAGAGCTCTTCGCGACGGCTTCGGATGAACGCGAGGACGGCGGAAAGGAGAGCTTGCGAAGCGTAAACTCACCAGTTCGCTCGAATGTTCCCGACGCCGCGAGGTCGACCGGATCGCTAGTAAAAATAAATCGACGCAACTCAAAGTTGTTTGAGCGCACAAACACGCGCGACGGTACAGAAGCGCCGCGGGCGCTGAATGGGAAAGCCATTTTGCGCAATTTGAAAGCGCTCTCAGGCGCACGCTTGAATGGCGCCTTATTCGTCGTCGTTTGCGCAGCTCTCACCTTTGAGAAATCAAACTTGCGAAGAGTAAAGCTATCAGCTGACGCTCGCGTGAAAGCATCGGCGGACTTTTCTATTTCTGTCTTGTCAAAGACCTTTTTGCGAAGCGAGAAAGAACCTCCATCTCGTTTGAATGGCGTCTTACGCTCAGTGCTCTTCTTGGACATCCCGGCTTCGAGCTGCTGAAGCCCGGCAGCGAGCTCAGCAGTTCTTTCAGCAGCGCTCGCCATTTGCTTGGCTGCCTTGACAGTGTTTGCAATCTCAGGTGCGTAATCCATGTAAGCCATGTCGCCTTCCAAAGCTCGAATGTTCTCCAACGCCTTGTTTGTGATCTCCTTCGCCTTCTCGGCAACTTCAGTTTGCTCAGCGAGCTTCGCCGTGAGCGAGGTAACGAGAGTGTTCAAATCCATGTTACGCATAGACGCCATCTCAGCCTCTTTCTTCGCCTTCAAATACGCGTCGGCTTCTTCCATGTCTGACATCGCAACCTCCAACTCGCGAATGCGCTTCAAGAGATCATCCTTTTGCGCCGTGACCTCAGCAAGAAGCGTATTATTGTTTCGTTCTACTTGCAGAATTTCGTTTAACTCTTCTTGGTCAACCATATCGGACATCTGAACTTCAAGAAGGCGAATTCGGGACTTGAGGGAGATGACTTCGAGCGCCGCCGCTTCGTACTTCTTCTCAACCGCCGGGAGACTGGCACCACCTTTGAGTAATACCGCAATGCGCTCGCGCATCTCTTTGTTTTCGGCTTCCAACGCCAAAATTAAACCCGGAGAGTTCACGTTGTCGCCAGCGAGTTCAGCGAGCTCAGCGTTCGTGTAGCTATCGGCGAGCTCAATTTCCAAACCTCTTATGGTTGCCAACAGCGCGTCTCGATCCTCCAACTTGGCTTCAATCTCGTGCAAACTTACTTTTAACGCCGCAATTTCAGCATCCTTTGCCGCGAGCTTGGCTTCAAGCTCATCCGTGCTGCTTTCGTCAATGAGATCAGCGAGTTCCTTCGCCGCGCTCACCAAACGCTTGTTCAACTCTCTCGCCTCTTCGAGTTCGCCTTCAACCTCGTCAACGCGCGCAGTTTGCTCAGCCAACTCCGCGGCTTCAGCGAGTAACGCATCAACAGCTTCTTGATTTTCATCTCGTAGTTGACGCACTTCATCCCGCAACGCTTCGGCTTCAGCTTCCAACGCCGCGAGTCGCGCGCTCGTCGGCGCCGTCACCTCGCGTCGCTTCTTCTCCGCCCGCGTTCTCGCAATCAACGCCCGCGCCTCCGCCACCGACGTCACCGCAGCATCTCCACCAGATAAATCTTCATTCACCGTTTGTAACAACTTCTTAATTTGCGCCGCGCGTTCGCCTCGCATCGCTCCCGTCGTCGTCCGCATCGTTCGTCCCCCTGTCGAGGACGAGGTCGTTCGTCCCCCTCGCGCGCGCGCGCTCAGGGTCTTCACCCCCACGCAAGCCCGCATCGCGCTCGCACCCGTGATCATCGCCGCGTTATGCGCGTGTTTCGTTCGTGCGCTGCGATGAGGTCCGATATGCCTCGGTCGTCGCGCACTGTCGTCGCTCGCGCGCGCACGCACGCACGCCTCAATCATCATCGTCGTCATCACGGGCAAAAAGCGAAGGACTAATAATTTGTTGGTCCATCGTCGTCGAAGGCGCACAACTAAATGTTCGGACATTCGGCGTCACTTTTTCAAAAACACACTCGAGAGACAGCTGGATGCGTTTGAATGGATCGAAAAACAACGACGACGACGACGACGACGACGACAGTGCGCGGCGTGCGTGCGACGACGGTGGTGGAATCATCATCAACTTAACGCTGAAGCATCGATATGAGCGACGTGGGGACGACGACGACGACGATCGAGGGCGAGTGGCAGTTTGGCCACATCGCGGGCGCGTGCGACATCGCACACGCGACGCGCGCGAGCGGTGCGGTAGGCGTGGTGACGTGCGGTGGAGATTGCTTGGTGACCGTGCGAGACGATGTGAGCGGGGAGATTGATGCGAGCTTTGATGATCACACCGATGCGGTGAATGCGATGGCGGTGTCGCCGTGCGGCACGCAGGTGTGCACCGCGAGCGATGACTACGCCGTCAAGGTGTTTTCGTTAGCCAAGGGCGGGTTCGAAGCGAACGTGACGAGGTTTACGTTACCCGTGCGAGCGATTGCGTGGAGTGCGGATGGTAAATACGTCGCCGCGGGTGGTGAAGACACCGCAATCAAGGTTATTAAGATGGAGGATAAGAGTGTGCAATTTTTATTGGAGTGCACGCGAAGCAAGTGCATCAAGAGTTTGGCGTTCGACCCGCGCGGGGACTTCTTAGCCGCAACAGATGATAATGGGGCGTGCTTCGTGTGGGTACTTCGTCCACAAAGTGACGATGAAGAGCCAGGCGACGTGGTGCTTAACGCAACGCTCGCGCCCGTCGCCACTGGTGAGTCACCGCTTTTGAACACCGCGGCGTGGCGTCCGGATGGTGAAATTCTGGCGGTGCCTGGACGCGAGAATGACGTCATGTTCTTGGAGCGTGGCACGTTCAAAGAGCTTGAATGGACTTTGAAAGCACACACTGCGCCTATTTCTCTCCTTCGCTGGTCCCCGAATGGGAAATATTTGCTCACGGCGAGCCAAGACAACACCGTCATCATTTGGGACGTCAAGAAGAAAGCGGCGGTGAGTAAGATGACGGACACGCAGCAGCTCGTGTGTGGGGCATCGTGGAAATCTTCTGGTAACACAGTCGCCTTGATCAATGGGGATGGTCAATGGGCGATTTGGAATGACGCAGTACCTGCCAAGTACGCCTCACCGACGGCGAAAGTCGCGGCGTCAGAGATAGATTTTGTGAGCAAGATAGAAGCTGCGGATGGATTCGTCGATGATGAAGCGATTGGAGAAGACGACGACGAGGAAGAAGATGACGAAGAAATGGCTGATTTCGTAGAGTATGATGATGACAGAAGAGCGCGCCGGGGTTCTGAAAAGCAGCAGATTATTCATGTTGAAGCCGGGCCAAAGCCGCAAGCGGCATTCCAATCCTTGACAGTGGCCCCTGTTGCGGGCAGCAACCGACGCTTTTTGGCGTACAATATGATCGGTTCATTGGTTAGTACTACCGAGGGTAATTTCAGCTCTGTGGAATTCCAATTCCACGACACTTCGCGTTTAGGACGCATTCCAACCATCGCAGACTACAATGGATACACGATGGGCGTCATTGGTGAAAAAGGCTGTGCACTCGCGAGTCCTATGAAGGATTCCGAAACGGAAAGTATGCTGTACTTTAGATGTTATGAAAGCTGGTCGAACGACAGCGAATGGCAAATCAGTATGCCCGCTGGTGAGGATATTCTTGCCATTGCCACTGGGTCGTCGTGGGTTGCCGCCGTGACGTCAAAGCGTTACCTTCGTATCTACTCTTTGGGCGGTGCTCAGAAGCAAATAATCTCTCTTGAGGGTGATGCTGTGACTATCACAGGTAACGATGATTCGTTGGCCGTCGTTTGGCACGAAGCTGCACCAATTGGCCCTGCTCCTGGTGACCAAGTGCTTGCGTACGCCGTGTACAATTTGCGATATTCGAGCCAACTTGCGCGAGGCCGTGTGCCGCTTTCCGCGCAATCAAAGCTCATCTATCTCGGTTTCTCCGAAGAAGGCATGCTGTGCTCTGCTGATAGTACTGGTGTAGTTCGCATGCGAACGGAAGATTTCGGTGGGTCTTGGGTGCCTGTGTACCGTTCTTCTGCGGCGCGGTCTACTGATGGTCAACATCACTGGGTCGTGTCCTTGTCAGCTTCCACCTTGTACTGCATCATCACCAGAACCAGTGCGGGTCCGATGCCGAATCCTAGACCGGTGCTTTCCATGTTGCCTCTTTCTTTGCCAGTGGTCATTCCAGAGCACTCCCTTGGCGACCTTGAAGATGAAGCCGCCAAGGCGAGCTTGGCGCTTTCAGTGGCTCAAAGTTCTGGTGATGATATTCGACTTGCTTTGGGCGCATCTGAAAAAGCGGCAATCCGCCTTTTCCACGCCGCCTGTAAGGCTGAAAAGCTCGAACGTGCGTCTGACATTGCCGAAACTTTCCGGCAGCCAAAGAGTCTCCAAGCGGTGCTCAAGCTTCCGGCGGTCGCTCGCCAGTCGGCGCTCGTGATGAGAATCAACGAGTTGATTGAGACTGCTATCGATCCGGAACCTACGCAATATACGCAGCCGGACAGCTATACGCCTGCGCCTGTTGCGGTCAAGACGACTCCGGCTGCAAAGAGTAACCCATTGGCTCGTCGCGGCGCCTCAACGAAATCGGGCGATGAAAACAAAGACGCGAACGAACAACCTGCGAGCGAAATCAAAGATGCTAAGAGGGATATCGACACCGCGGTTACGCCGTCGGCGAAAAAGTCGAAATCGATGGCAGTTAACCCGTTCGCTCGATGAGTGCGCACTGACTTTAAAGTAACTTTGTGCTGTTTGTTAAACAATATCTTCTAATCAACTAAATTTTTACGACTTTATTCCTCCTTCTTCTCGTCTTCCGTCTTCTTTTGGACCGTCGGCATCGGAGTCTTGTTGTTGTCGTCGTACTTCTTGTCCAAATAGATCTCGATACCGATGAAGTAACCGGCGGTCAAGACCAAGAACTGCCACACCTCGATATCACCGAAGACCGGGTCTCTGATCGACAACGCTTGCGCTTGTTCCGGGAACGCCGCTTGAAGCGCAACAGACGCGGCAACGCCACCAACGATAGTGCTAGAAGCGATGAGCTTGCTCAAAGTTTCCTTCGTCGAGCGTACCGCATGCTGTGCCGCATGGTTTGGCTTGGCAGAGCAACGCACCGAGCCCATTCTGTTGTTCGTCACCCGGCGGGTGGCGCAAACCTTTTGCGCCAACGCGAACGTGGACGTGCTTGAAACAGTAGACATTGTGTAGGTACGACCCCGTGTGCAGTTGTGACGCGGTGGCGGGGCTTGCGTAGGGCGTCCAAGTGACCAAGAAGAGCAACTAAACTGTTTTGGAGCTCGAGGCGGCGGTTTTGAGGCAAGGTCATCAATGACGTAATTCAATTCTTCGTCAGGAGTTTTGACAGTGTCTTTCAAGGTCAACTTTTCATGATCTCTGGCAGCGATAGCTGCCGACCGCGCATCTACAATGTTTGCTTGCGGTTGTCCTCGCAGAACGACAGCGGCGTGGTGATTCAACTCTGAAAACACCTCTGGCAATGGGCCAGCCTCTTTGGGTCGTC